>JACCDW011126000.1_pt1 | contig 12165 bp, 25 predicted proteins | sample 7449781 | NCBI WGS metagenome assembly JACCDW01 (sample SAMN15323449, study PRJNA562643) | freshwater metagenome | isolation source: river surface water | place: USA:Blue River Watershed | collected 2017-08-18
GTGATTAGACAAGGCCGAGAGCAGCGGCACGGTAACCTGCTGCAATGACGCTAGCGCGAGGAGCGCCAAGGCGGAACTTAGTGGTTTCGCGACCTTTGGTATCAACACGCTTGTTGCTGTAGATGGACATACCATCTTCCAGACGAAGCATGCTTACAACTTTGGTGGGAGAAGCAATCTTGAACTGAGCACGGATTTGCTTAGAGGTCAGCTCTGCACCATTGACAAACGCTTGCGCGAGACGGGATTTTTGAGACATTTCACTTTCCTTTCATAGAATATAGTGTCTTACTAACAAAACACACCTGTATTAACACAAGTGAACAGCTAGTATAGCCTTTTAACTTGTTGAAGTCAACGGACCATACTGAATTTTTTATGTGTGTATGCATCTTTGGCCAACTTCATTACACGTTGACCAACACGAATAACGTAAAACGGCTTTCCCTCGATCTCTTCTTCATTGATCAAGTCACCATTAATGCGTTCGTTGTTAAAACGATTGACCAAGGTCACGTTCGGTTTAACGATATAATTGTTTCGTTGTTGAGTTCTCATGATATGTGTTTCCTATGCACACGGCAAATGATCCAGTCATTGTAATACATTTCTGGGTTCAAGAGAACAGCATGGTCGAATTGTGCTTTGGCTTCGTAGTATGAACATTCACCTTTGTTTTTACAAAGCATAATGATCTCTCTACGGAACGCTTCAGTCCCTAAGGACTCCACGTCGCGTTGCACTTCTTTCGAGCTGCCAAAGTATGTTTTCCAATCAGACGGCGCCAGGTATCTCTTCTTTTTACCTTTAAGTACTTTTGTTTTTTTAAACCAAAATAACTTTTTACCAATGTAAGCGCGTTGAGTATGTAAGTTTGTTATTTTGTAAACAAATCCGTAAAACTCTTCTGCTGGTTCTTCATAAGGCTCACCCTTATAAAACCATGTCATTTATACTCATCGGAGAACAAATCGTCGTCCGACTCTTCTTCATCTAACTCTTCTTCAGACAACTCAACTTCGCTTCCACAAAAGGGACAGAACGAGACAGGCATGTCTGATTCATAGGGTGTGTGGATAATGAACTCAGAATCACACTCAAAACAAATATGCGGCTCGTCGTGTTCGTTTTCTATCATACTATCTCCTGTAAACTTTTCTCCGCCTCTAGAACAACTTGTTCTCGCGGTATACAGTATGTAGTAGGATCTTTCTTTCCAAGCACATGGAACCCCCAAGCGCGCTCGTGACAGCAATAGCATTTGCCACAATGACCTTGCTCAGGTGGTCGCTCTGTGCATGAGTGCGCTAGCTGCAATAGGTGCGGTTGTTTGAGTAGGTAGTACAATTCTATTGTTTGCCACTTCTCCAACCACACAAACGGTACGTGGTATCCTTGTCGCTTGATACGTTCAACAGTATCTCTATCAGATACATTGCGACCAGAGAAAAGTTTCGCGTTCGTTCCATTAAACCACAGATCGAATTTGTACAATTGTCTTGCTCTTGAAAACATTGACCAGTTATCACTTGGTGACATATGGTGGTTTGTTTGAGGAACAGGTATGTGTTGCTTGATCCCAAGTTGCTTACAAATAAACGCAGGATGTGATGATTCCCACCATCTGCGTCCTTCATACTGGCCAGAAAAGACGAGAACATTATCCCTACCGTAACGCTGTGCCAAGATGCATGCTAGAAGCGTGGACTCCACGCCTCCAGACATTGAGAGAGCTACTTTACGTGCATCGCTAGGGAAGTGCTCTTCTAAATTGTAAACTGTACCGTCTTTGAATGTTACGCTGCTTTCGCCCATACGTCCGCCCATGATCCAGAGAGAGCACCCTTCGCATAGTCGGTCGCTCTATTTTCAAAAAAGTTTGTATGTGTTGGCGCGTTGATCATTTCCTCAACCCATGGTAGAGGATTCTTCTTTACTTTAAAGACGCCCTTGAGCCCAAGACTGATAAGGCGTCTGTCAGCAATGTATCTGATATAATGCTTAACATCATCACTTGAAAGGTTATCCATAGGACCCAGAGAGAAAGCAAGGTCAATGAAACGTTCCTCCAGTTCAACCATCTTTTCAGCAATCGAATAAATTTGTCCCTTGAGCTCATCATTCCATATGTCCTTGTTCTCTTCAATAAATGTACGGAACAGCTTAATCATTGACTCTGCGTGCATTGTCTCATCAACAATAGACCACGTAACAATCTGTCCCATTCCTCTCATCTTGCCATGACGTGGGAAGTTGAGCAACATGATGAAACTAGAGAATAGCTGCATACCTTCTGTGAAAGCACTAAACGCTGCAATTTGTTGTGCGATCGTATTCGCATCTTGACCAGCAATCGATAAGAAGTAATCGTGCTTGTCCTTCATTTCTTGATATTCGAAGAACTCGTTGTATGTCGACTCTGGCATACCCAACGTTTCAATCAAATGACTGTATGCAGCAACGTGCAAGGCTTCCCTTGCAGCAAACCCTGCTAGCATCATTCGCACTTCTGGTTGAGGGAAGTGAGGGAGGTAGTTGTTGACATAACCACCAGCAACGTCAATGTCACCCTGTGTAAAGAACCTAAAGATGTGAGTAAGGAATTTCTTCTCTTCATCTGTTAGTTTACTTTTCCAATCCTTGACGTCTTCAAGCATTGGAACCTCTGTATGAAGCCAATGACTCTGTTCATGCTTGAGCCATGCTTCATATGCCCAAGGGTAGTTAAATGGTTTAAAGAAGTTTCGTTCGTCTGTTAGTTTTAGTTTTTTGCGTGTTGCGTTCATTGTAGGTTAAATGCTTCTTCTAATTGTTGTTTGTTAAGAACACCACCAATGCGGGTGACGATGTTATGGTTCTCGTCGAGCAGGATCATGTGAGGAATACCTCTGACGCCATACTCGAGCAGCAAACCAGTTTCCTTATCAGCATCTATTCTTTCGATGGGAAAAGGCAACGTCATCGTCTCCAATATCTTATCAACCTGTTTGCATCTCGTGCACCACTCAGCTTCGAATTTAAGTAGTTTCATTTCAACCCTCACAAGCCAAGCAGACATCACCATCAGCAACAGCCTTCAGGTCGATTTCTTGCATAATCACACGTTCAATTTTCTTTGATACTTTGTCTGCCTTAGCAAGCTTCTCACTACGGCAGTAGTACATCGTCTTCAGGCCTAGCTTCCATGCAAGGAAGTGAACTGCGTGGATGTATTTGATATCGCTATCCGGTCTAAAGAACACGTTCAGCGATTGTGCCTGATCGATGTATTGTTGACGATCAGCAGCATGTTCAATTACCCAACGTTGATCGATCTCCATTGATGTCTTGAACACATCCTTAACCCAATCATCGAGGAAGTCGAGGTGCTGTACAGAACCGTCGTTAGCAATAATACTAGACCAGATCTCATCATAGTCCATACCTAACTTACCATCTTCCGGTGGCGTATCGCAGTACTGACGGATGATAGCATCTAGGTGCTTGTTCTTATTCAGATGAGCACCCGAGAGAGTATCCTGTCTGTATGCGTTCGCACGGTAGGGTTCAATTGAAGGAGAAGTATTCCCCATAATAATAGAACTTGAAGCATTAGGAGCAATGGCGAACATATGACTAAAACGCTTCCCCGTACCACGAGCATCGAGTGCTTCACCACGTTCAGCACCCAGTTGAAGATTAGCTTCATCGCCCTTCTCCCTGATATGTTTAAAGATCTTGTTGTTCAGTGACTTTGCAATCACTCCTTCGAAAGGAACGTTTTGTTTTTGGAGGTAAGCATGAAAACCGAGAGCACCAATACCGATAGAGCGTTCACGCTGAGCACTAAATCTTGCGCGTGATATGCTATCAGGAGCATTATTAATGAAATACTCAAGGACGTTATCGAGCATCTCCGCAACGTCCCGAATAAAGGTTGGGTGATCTTTCCAATCATCATAATACTCCAAGTTTACTGAAGACAAGCAGCACACGGCGGTACGGTCTTTGTCTGTTGGAAGAATAATCTCACTGCACAGGTTACTTTGTTTGATAGAGAGACCGAGGTCCTTCTGGAACTGAGGCATTGCGTTGTTACTCGTATCAATGAAGTGTAGATACGGTTCACCCGTCATCATTCTCAATTCAAGAATTTTGACCCAAAGCTCTTTTGCCGATACAACCTCACGTACTTCACCGTTGTGAGGATCCTTCAACTCCCAACGATCATCTGCAGAAGGATCCTTCATGCAGTTTTCGATGATCTGCATGAACGAATCAGGGATGTTGATACCGTGATGCAGGTTCAGTGTCCGCATATTCGGATCACCGGTTGGCTTTCGCATCTCTAGAAAAATATGAATGTCAGGATGACTGATATCCAAGTAAGCAGCATAAGAACCACGACGTGTGCGGCCTTGACGGTAAGCGAGACTACTAGCGTCATAAGTGCGAAGATGAGGCATAACGCCAACGGACTTATCGTCGGCTGATCTGATTCCAATTCCAATTCCAACTCCTCCGCCGAGCATGCTCAGCCAATTAACTTCCGATAAAGTGTCGACCAAACCAGCTGAACTATCGTGTAGATATGGAAGAAAACAGCTAATAGGAAGGCCGCGGGCAGAGCGACCAAAAGACAGAATGGGGGTAGAATAAGACAACCAATGTTTACTAGCGTACTCGTAAAGCCTTTGCGCATGCTTGGTGTGTGATCCGAATTGTTTTGATACAAATGCGAAACGTTGTTGTGGGCTCGTCTCGTCTTCCCTCATGTACGACTCTTTCAGTCGCTTGATTCCGAGTTCATCAAATAGTGAATCGCGTGAATAGTCGACAGTTATGTCCATGTATGTGTCAGTCATTAAAACTCCAGGTGATTATTTTTGTACTAATTGCGATGCGAGAGGGAAGATCTCCGCAATGACACTGGCACATGCTTTAGCAATTTCAATATGTTCCTTCTGCGTACCATTCGCAGAGCGGAGCTGTATATAGTGGATCCAAGAACGCAAGGTTCCGTTCATGTAAAGGCGTGATTCCATCAGGCCTTCTGGTAGTACAGCACGTGCTTGTTCCTTTGCAATACCGTTTGCAATAGCCCATTCATAGGCTGATTTCGATGCTTCAATAACCTTGCGTTGTTGGTTTTGCCAGAACGATTCAATAGCAGGGTTAGTGTTCTCTAAACTGTTTTGTCGATTACGTGGGTCCTGTAGACGAGCGTCTCGTAATACGAAATCCAGTTCCCTTGTGGGGTCCGCGTAACGCTGGGAGAACTCCTGGAAGCTAAAACTTCTATGGCGGAGTATCTGACGTGCGATATCGCGTGTTGTGGTAATCTCGAGGCAGGCTGAGACCATTTCGAGGGGGCTCCAGTGCGCGTGTTTAACGAGGTATCCGATGAGTTTCTCGGAAGTTTCTGTGTTAAATTGGTTCGCTGGATTGCTGACACGTGCGCAGTATGCAATGAGCTCTTGGATATCATATAACCCCTCTGAAATGATTTCTTTACTCGGCTTACTATAACTAATAATCTTAACGTTCACTTAATAATCTCCAAAATCCAATTCTCACAAGCGTCTTCAGCATAATCTCTACTATGCTCCCATAGAGCTCTCCGCTCAATCACTTCACCATCCTTAGAAAAGACTACGGTGTATCCTTGCCATGAGGTGTACAGTGCTGCTGTACGGCCGTTACCTCTACCATAAAATTCTGTTAAGAACGTTCCGTATGAGTCTGCTGGTTCTCTTCTCTTTATTGTATCGTTCATTTTTTCCATTGTTGTAATCGCATCTTTGCTAATAAGTCACGGTATGTTGATTTCTTAATTATCGCATCAACCATCTCAGTAGTATGTCCATCCTTAATCATATCGTTGATGTCCTTATACTGATGGCTATCAGGCCATATACACACGTTATACCCGTTGTTTATGGCTTTCTCTATGGCAGCAACGATCTCTCTGTTGCGCGGCTCGTTATCATAGATGATTGTAACGTTTTCCGGTCGCAAATCCAACGCTGATACCGTCTTATCTAAGTGTGAACCACCCATTGCTAGGCAGTTGCTGACAAACATCGAATCGATCGGTCCCTCAACGATGTTGACATGCTTTCTCAAATCGATAGCATCGAGTCCATACACTCTTGGTTTCATCTCATCAAGAATGATGGTAATGTATCTAGGCTCCGTGTCACCGAAGGCTCTGCCTTGATACCCAAATAAATTTCCGCCTTGGTCAACAAACGGAATCAACAGCCTAGGCTCGTCCTTTCCAATCTTCTCAGGATCAAACTTATTCGGTTTGAGCTTGTTCGTCCATGTCTTAAACTTCGGTGCATAAAACAGTTTAGCATGGTAACGGTTAGGGATCTTCCTACTGACAACATAGCGACGAGCTGGGTGGTTAAGCTCGAGCTGGGATATCTTCCGAAGGTCTGCAAGCGCCGAGTACTTAATGAACTTTGGCGTGATAAACTTCGAGATGTCTGGTTCCGGCTCTGTTATCTTCTCGGTGCTTCCTCGCTTCTCGAGGAACTTCTCTCTACGGTACTCAACAGCGGCTGCTGGATCTACGGTCTCGAGGAACTTACTGAACGGCATACTGACGTTACAGTTATGGCACGTGTACATATAGGTACCGTTCTTACCGAGAATGTACCCTCGTGCCTTGGTCTTACTCTTACGAGAGTCACCACAAATAGGGCAACGCATGTTCCACACGTTATCATCTTTCCGCGCAAACATGGAAAGACGGGTGGCGAGTGAGCCAATGTATTTTAGATCAATCCAAAGCATAATTAAAAAACCCCTACAATCTCGATGATTATAGGGGTCCAGGTTGACTAAGTCAACGTTTATTTTATAAAGTGCGAGATGAAGTAACCGAGAGCAACCGCACCACCGACAACCATCCAACGCCACCGTTCAACAATTTGAAGGCGTTTGTCAAGTTCACTGATCTTGTCCATCATTTGGTAATGTTGGTCACGTGAATCTTTTCGGTGTTCTTTCAGCTCAGACACAATATTTTTTAGTTCGTTTTCCAAAACAGCTATCCTTGCGCTGGTATCAAAGGTCTCCATCATTTTTTCTCCGGAACCTTTGTACCTTCTAATTTCTGATGAACTTTCATCTCTTTGCAATTTTGTTTATTAGAACCATCTTTGTTCTTAACAACCTTGCCTTCTTTGTCCTTTACATCGACACAAACCTTCTTAATCTCTGCTGCTGCCTGGACAGGCGCTACGATACCGAAAGAAAGGAGTGAAGACAACAGTATTGCGGCTAATTTTTTCATTGTAGCTCCTGGTTAGTTTTTGGTCTAGTATTTATCGGTGCAAATTTTTCGGATGCGGTCATACCTAGACCTGCAATCACAATGTACATCATTGAGTTGAAAATTTCAGGATTGATATCGTAGCCAAGTGCATCAGCTACGAAGCCCCAACAACACATCACAAAAGCAAGCAGCGTGACAACACGCTTGCTGCTCATCGATTTGTTATGTCCATCCTCAAGAAGTGTCGATAACCACATATTAAATTTCTGGTTGTGGTGCGGGCGGCGGTGCTAGCTTACCACCGTAGCCGACTGTAGGCTGTGGAACATAACCACCCATTGCAGGCGCACCGCCGCCACCATTGAATGCAGGCTCTCTACGCTCAACGGGAGGAGGTGCGGAGATTGCTTTCTTTGTTTCGGCAAAGTTAGATTCTGCTTGCTTCTGTGCAGCAAGCATTGCTTCTTGATCTTCTTTCTTTGATCCAGCCAACATGATACCGGAAAGAGTACCCGTTAGGAACGTTGCAATAGGAACAATCAGTTCAAAGAACTTCTGGTCAATAGGAGAGATTGCGTTGAGAGGTTGTGTAACGAAGATGATCGAGTACAGAACAACAAACACAATGCCTGTTAGTGTAAGTGCAAGACACACACCAATGAAGAATTTCAAACGAGCCATCAACTGCTCTTCTGAATAGAAGAACACCGGTTGTGGTGGTTGCGGCTCTGCTGGGGTTGATTTAAACATATCCATCATGCTCATTTGCAAGTTACTCCTGTTTGTGCTGGTGTCGAAGCACCTGTCGGTTGTTGATCTGTCGGTGCACCGAGACGTGGATCTCTCTGACCCTTGAACACGTGCTCGGGACAGGTTCTCGTCACATCGCATTGTGGTTTCTGACAGATTGCCTTGTCCCAGTTTTGGGGATCTTGACATGGGTATCTAAAACGATCACCACCGAAGAATGCTAGGCCAATAGGTAATGCTAACAGCAGTACCAAGAATTTGATTAGTTTTAAGTCGTTATTCATTAGTGCGCACCCAATACGTGTAGTGCGTGCTCGTAATGTTTGATACGGTCTTCAAGACCGATCGTGCCACCGTTGATACGCTTTGTTAATGTGACAATGTCACCCTTATCAGCCCACTGGTTGAGTCCGTTTGTTTCCCAGAACCAGCATGCTGACTGTGCTGCACCCTCAAATGTTTGCAAGTATTCCGAAGCTTCCTCAACGGATATACCGAGCGATCCAGCGAAGAATGTGTAGTTATCACGGCCAGTCAATTGAATGAGACCACGACCGCAGAACCGATAACCATCACCAGACTCCTCTGGTCCGTTACCCATTCTACTAGCGTAAATTCTGTTTGCAATTGCTTCCTGTTTGTTAGGACGTGAACAATATTGATTTGCCAGCTCGTCCGTTGGAAAGTACTTTCCGAACAACTTACGCAAAGAAGCTGGACGGTAGTTGAGGTTTTCCTTAAGGACATTGAATCCGCCGGATTCATGCGCACACTGCGCAATAAACGCAGCTATTCTCTGCGGAGTGTCAATACCATAATCAGGCAGTAGTTGCGACAGAGCGCGGTGCCAGTGATCGATGTATGGGTTCTTTGGCAGAAGTTGTTTTAGTTGTTCTTTTGTCAGTTCTGTCATTTCACACTTTCAAATATTCGTTTTTGTGTTTGATACCATTCTAGAATTGCATCATGTTTGACCGCACATTCGTAGTATGTAGAATAATTCACATTTAACGTCTTTGCGATATCGCTTAGCTTTGCTTCTTCTTTCACTTTCTCCAGTGTCGGACACTTTACCTGCAAACGCTCAGGTAGCTCAGGAAACTTTGCTTTGACGGGAACAGTAGTAGAGCAGCCACTCAAAATAGTAAGTGCTGCAACAATTGCAATCATCTTCATTTCGGAGCCTCCGCAGCGGAGTTATGTAGCTGAATAAACTCTTTAGGAACCTCGCAGATGTTGTTGTATTTGACAATCTCGCGATCGATGTACTGAGTGTTTGTCTCGGCCTTCTCTTTGATCACCTGTGTCTTCGTGACAACCTTCTCTACAATCTTGACATTCTCTTTCGCTGATTGTGTTGCTGCCTCAGCGAGCTTTGCTTCGAGTTCTCGTACTCTTGCTTCCCATGCTTCGTTATCATGGATTGCACCAGCCATGAATGTACCGATGACAACAAGAGCAATAGACACCAACTGAATTGGCGTCTTGTACATATAGATTGCTGGGATAGGGATGAAGCGTAGCAGATAGGTAGCGGCAATGCCAGCTACGCCAATGAAAAACAGGAGGTAGAATATCCAGTTAGGAAGAAACTTTAGGACCCACATTTGGCATTCTCCGCTTCAATGGAGTCACGTTCATTACGACGGAGCGTTTCTTTTTCTTTACACCTGGCTCGCCCTTTGAACCGAATCCAATACCATCGACATTACCCGCGCTGACGGCATTGACAGCTACTGGTCCTTCTTCGCGAATAAAGTCTTTGAATGATTTCATATCTGTCTTAATATCTCAACAATCTTCTCATCCATGTGGATGTCGGAGCTGATGATATTCTTTCCTTCTATTCCTATGTTGTGTACAACTTCGGGCATGTAGCCCATCAAAACAAGAAAGGGCTTCAGCAAGTGATAGTGCCCTTTCAGTTTGAAAAACAACATTCGTGTAGCTGGCTCAGCACCAAAAATGTTATAGATGATCGTTAGATGATTGATAATCAATCGATCCTTCAAATCGTTTGTCTCTTCGTACCTATTAAACAAACGCTTAATATATTTGAATCTGTTCAGGTCATCATAAAACTCTAATGTATCGTAGCAATGCGGATTCTCGTAATGCTTTGCTGCGTATAACAAAAAGTTCGTTTCATCCAATTTATCATTATGCATTTTACCAAGTGCCTAAAGCTGCCCTCTTCCATGTATTGTTCGCTACACAATAGTAAATATAGTCTGTATCAAAAGCCACTTGGCCTATCGTACCGTTTGCTGTTGAGTTGGCTGGGGCTGCACTCGTAACAATGATGTTACCTGTGAAGCTGGTTGTGCCATTTGCAAACGTAACATCTGTACCTATTGTATTGGCAAGGCTGACGACACCGTTAGCAACACTAAGGTTTGTTCCAACCATCATGACGCCATGCTGTGTGTTGTTTGCTTCAGCGATACTGATTACGCTTGTATTTGATACTGTAACGTGTTCGCCGATTTGTACAACACCGCGTGACGTTGAATTAGCACCAACAACACCCAGATAGCCGTTTTGGTTGATGTAGACGTTGTTACCTTGCGCAACAAGACCAACAGCAGATGAATTACCATACGGAATACTGATTACGCTAGTATTAGATACAGTGATATTATCACCAATCTGCACAACACCACGAGAGGTAGAGTTCGCGCCTACTACACCAACATAGCCGTTTGCGTTGATATAAACGTTATTGCCCGCTGCCACAACACCGTGCTCTGTGTTTGAACCAAAGCGAACAGTCACTTCACCTGTTGTCGCGTTGACAACGGTTAAGTGTTCACCAAGCATGATACGACCCGCGTACGTTGTATTTGCAAGTCCGACCTGGATGTTTGCAAATGCAGTGATGAACGCATTCATGGTAATCCGCTTAGTCGTAGCGGTACCAGTCGTATTGGCAACAATAACGACAATATCAGAGTTTACCGTCGCCGTAGCGACAGGTAACTCACTGATTTTCTTTGCGCGATCAACCATTTAATTAACTGTCCGCGACTGTTGTATCGTCAGGTGCATCGTTAGCAACAGCTTGTGTCATACTGCGCATAACAACGAGTGTCTCGACGGTTGTACGACCAGCACGGCCGCCAGTACCAGCAACAACACGGTTCCAACCTGGTGTTACAATACCTTTAGCTTTGTTAGCTGCAACTTGTGCTTCTGTCACATCAACACCGACAACGTCGATCACACGCATACCAACATTGTTCTCTGTCATAGGACGAGGAATACGTTGATAGTACACAGTAGCTGCTGCGTTTGTCGTACCGTTGTAAGTACGATCAACCGTAATACTTGTTGAGTTTGTAATGCCTGTCACACGATAACGTGTGTTAGCACCAGCTGCAGTGTTTGCTGTTGACAAGAAAATAGTATCACCGATCTTCAACTCTGTGTTGAGAGCGGTAGCACTGTTAGCGGTAACAGTAACGCTGTTATTTGTAAGAACAACAGTACCCGTTACTGCTGCTTGATCTTCTTTTCCCCATAATGGCATGATTCTCTCCTTGAGATTGTTTCTTTTATTTATTCGTTATCATATCTTGCTGATAAGCAGAAGTCTTCAAGGATGAAGAAACAGATGTCTTCTGTGCCTCAGCTAATTGCTGTTGTTCCTCAGCCAACTTCTTACGCAGCTTGACAAGTCCGGGCTCAGGTGGTACGCCTTGGTGGACGACTGTGCCGCCCACGACCATCTTGTTATAGTCCGTAAGATTGATTGGCATGATTAACCCTTAACGTGCTTGATCTTTCCACCGACTTCGCTGAAATCGTCGAGTTCGGTATCGGAAAGGTGCTCGCCAACCTTGATTCGATCGGCGTGATTGCTACCAACAGCGTGTACTTTGTACTTGCCGCCACCAGCATCGGACACATGGATAGCGTCCGGATGTACTGATTTTTGTGCAGCTTCTTCAATAAATGATTTGAATGACTTCATATTACTTCTTCTTTTTGTGGTTCATATGGCTCTCAGACATGGTGATTTCAATGTCTTTCGTTTCCACGCGCTTGATACCTTCAGCAAACATAACGTCATACCATGCAATGTTACCTTCTGCATCTGGCTCTGCGTGCTGGCTAAACAATGTCTTGCCTTCGCCGAACTGCTCAGA
>JACCDW012028705.1_pt1 | contig 12165 bp, 17 predicted proteins | sample 7449781 | NCBI WGS metagenome assembly JACCDW01 (sample SAMN15323449, study PRJNA562643) | freshwater metagenome | isolation source: river surface water | place: USA:Blue River Watershed | collected 2017-08-18
ACAAAATCAACTTACAGGAAGTAAAAGACTATATTCGGCAAAGCTCACCAGAAACTAAGATTTATCTTGGTGCTGACAGCGAACGTGTTAATGTTCGTGGTGTGTGGTACGCTGACTATACACTAGCGGTAGTTGTGCATATTGATGGTCGTCATGGTTGCAAGATTTTTGGTGATGTTCAACGTGAACGTGACTGGGATCAACGAGCAAGTAAGCCAGCAATGAGGCTTATGAACGAAGTTTATAAAGTAAGCGATCTATTCCACGAACTAGCAGATGTACTAGAAGATCGCTATGTTGAGGTTCATCTAGATATTAACCCAAATGAAAGATACGCAAGCTCACAAGTAGTAAATCAAGCTATCGGGTATATTAAAGGTACTTGTAATATAGACGCTCAGGTTAAGCCACAAGCTTTTGCTGCTAGTTATGCAGCAGATAGATTAAAATACGTTTTGGCTAACTAATAGTAAATATGAGCTTATACATACCACCAGTTACTAACTTAGAACAACTTTCTAAATACAATAAACTCGGAGATAGCGAGACTTCAGTCGCAGTGACTGCTAGTGCATATAAACCAGTAAGCAATGTAGAAACAGAAAAGTTAAAACCAGACCCAACCAATTCGGCTACTTCAACTAAGAAAGCTATAGATTGGGGTCTGTATAACATCAAAGCCGAACACATTCAAACACAACACATCGGCTCAAACATTGACAAGGCTGCGTAGAAATATTTAATGCGCTTGTAGCTCAGCGGTTAGAGCAGCGGACTCATAATCCGTTGGTCGCGGGTTCAAATCCCTCCGAGCGCACCAGTTATGTTGGCGTGACCCGAATGGCTAGGGACAGGATTGCAACCCCTGTTTATGCAGGTTCAACTCCTGTCGCCAACTCCAAATTTGCCGCTTTAGCTCAGTTGGTAGAGCAACCGCCTTGTAAGCGGTAGGTCGTCAGTTCGAATCCGACAAGCGGCACCATAAATAAAATCATGTTCTTCTTTAAACGTAAAAAGCTAATACTAGAATGTTTCACCAGTAGGGCAGACGTGTATTCGTACTTCCCAATAGATAAGGCATCAAAACGAATGCCTGAGTGGTGGAAAGAGCTACCTAGCAGTATAATTACGGAGCCTAACAGCTTATCAGAAGTTGGTAGTATGAAATCTTGTCCAGGATTTACATACTACTATAACAATGCAATTAGTTTACCTCTATGGTCAGATGTTAGTATAAGAACAAATGAAGACGCTGACTATATTGAGTGGAATTTTGCAGACAAAACAAGTCATGCTATTCCACATGATCCTAGACAAAAGGGTACATACTTAAATAATGGGTTAGGTAAGTATGCACATCTAAAATTAATATCGCCTTGGTTATTTCGCTGTAAAGAGGAGATTCCTTTTATTTTTACCGGAAATACATGGGCGTTAGATAATCCAGAAAAAATAATCATACCACCAGGCGTAGTAAACTATAAGTACCAAAACATTACTAACATAAATCTGTTTTTAAAAGTTGAAGGTATACAAGTTGCCAAGCTAAGTGCTGATACTTCTTTAGTACATATATTCCCTATGTCGGAACGTGATCTAGAGATAAAAAATCATCTTATTAGTGAGTCTGAGTACAAAAATTTAGAATCACTAGGCATAACTAACTTTGCTACCAAATCTTATTTTAAACATAAGAGTATTAGCAAAGAACAGGAAAAGGCAGGTAAATGCCCTGTAAGCTCATTATTTGGAAGATAGATTTCTTCTGATGAAATGACCTTACGGGGCTTTCTGCCGTGTACCGGAGAATATACTCCAGAAGGGGCTTTCAATGGCATTAACTAGTAGTGGGGAAATTAGCATAGCTGGCTCAACAGCCAACAGATCTATTGCCCTTGAATTTGGACGTGGAGCCACATCGACCCTAAGCTTGAGTCAGCTGTACAGGGGCGGCACTATAGTACCAAGTAATAATACAAACGTACCTGCAAGCGGCACAATCTCCTTAAGTAACTTTTACGGTGCTACTAACAGGGCAAACGTTACAGTTACCTTAACTTCACAAAATAATTTTACTACCAGTATAGCTGGCCTAACTGGTTACGTTGCTGGAGCCACGGACCTGACATATAATATACCTTCTACCGTTACTATAGGGTCAAATAATACCACTGCTGCATTTACTGTAGGTACCTTTACAGCTGGTGATAAAATTATTATCAATAACAATGGAGCAATACTAGGTAAGGGCGGTGACGGGCCAGGATCTACTGGTGGTAATGGTGGTGCGGGTAGTCCAGCAATTGACTGCAGCGGAACTGTTGCTACGGTAGTTATTAACAATAACACCGGCGCTACTATAGGCGGTGGCGGTGGTGCTGGCGGTGGCGGCCGTAGCGGTCGCATGCAATACGCAAGTGGCTATGGTTACGCAAACTCCTATAACAGTGGCGGCGGTGGCGGTGGCGGTGCTGGCTGGATTAACGGCCAGGGCGGAGCCGTTATAGGTACACGAACATACCCTAGTGCCTACTATCAATCAGCCGCTAACGGATCGGTTGGTGGTTCAGCCGGAGGGGGTGCAGGCGGCGTTGGTGACTTCGGTCACTGGGCTGCAGTATCTCCAAACTACTACTGGCGTGGCGGTACCGGCGGTGCAGGGGGTGGTTTAGGGGCAGCAGGTTCCGCTGGCGGAGTAGCCTATTTTAGTGGTGAAGACATTGGCGGTCCATATGTACTACCAAATGGAACTGCTGCTTGGATTGCCACAGGCTATACTAATATTGCAGAAGGCTCCGGCGGTGCAGCTGGAAATGCTATCAAAGGTGTAGGTAAGTATACTTTAAACAATACAGGCTCAGTATATGGGCCTCAAGTACCATGACAGAAAACATAAAAGAGTCAGATAACGTAAAAAATCCAGTACTACCACTGTACTGGTATTGGCAAGATGCAATACCAGAATACTTAATACAGTGTTTAGTAGAAGAAACAAAATATGTAGGACTAGAGAAAGCTACTACGTTTGGAGCAATGAATAGAAAAGTGTCTCAAGATACAGCAGTTCGTGATACTGATATTATGGTATTCGACCCTATTCATTGGTTTTCTGGCATACTGTTTAATATGGCATTGTCGTCTAACGGTCAGGCAGGCTGGAACTTTTCTGTAATGGGTCCAGAAGCATTACAAATTGCACACTACCAGCCAGGACAGCACTATACCTGGCATCCTGACTCTATTCTACTGTCTACTAATTCTATTATTAGAAAATTGACGGTAATATCAATGTTAAGTGGTAAAGATGAATACTCTGGTGGAAAACTAGAGCTAGAAGATGTAGGTGAAGTTCCCTTAGAAAAGGGTGACGTTATAGTATTCCCGTCTTTTATTAAGCATCGGGTAACGCCTGTAGAAAGCGGCTTAAGAAAAACTGCCGTAATATGGGTATCAGGATATAGGAGCTGGTAATGCTAGATTATAAGTTTAAAATCATAGAGGTTCTGCCGGAACAAAATCAAATGATGGTTAAGTTTATCTCTGAGGGTCGTAATGATGTGGTAGTAGGTGTACCTCTACCTACTGAAGGTGTACCTATTGAAGACTTTTTAAGACCATACGCACCTATCGGTTATTGGCTAGAACAAGAGCGAAAAGTATTTATACCACAAGTTGGTACTACTGGCCAATATATCCATGCAGATGAATTAGCAAAAGCTGAAGCTGCAGCTGAGACTCCTATACCAACAGTGGAGTCTCAACTTACGCCAGATCAATTAGAGTCCCTTATTACTTCGCTAAAATAATGTTCTACTATTCTTCAGACGGTAAAAAGTTTGTCTCTAAACTAGAGGCTGTATTACATAGAGAAACTACTGGTAAAGCCATAGCTTTTTACTACCATGATGATGTGTATTCTAAATTAGACTGGAAAACAGAACCTCCAGGCTCTCTAGACTTTTACTATAAAGAACAGGCTCAAAGATTACGTGATAAATATGATTACTTGATCTTATGTTATTCAGGCGGATATGATTCAACCAATATTCTAGAGGCATTTTACTATAATAACATACCTCTAGATAAAATAGTTATTGTTGGCGCATTTAGTCAAGATACTAGCAGAAATACTGATGATAACCATAATGGTGAATTATATAGTAATGCTTTTCCGCTTATAACAAAACTTGGCTTAGAAAAAATAACTAAAGTATATGATTATACCGAACATTTCGATAATTTTACCAAGTTTTCAGTAGCTCAATATGGAACTGAGTGGAGCGAGGTAACTGGCGGTTGGTTTAGTCCGCATAACTGGTTTTGGAAAGACATTGATAAGTTTATATTACCAAATAATATCGGTTCTAAAAAAGTTGGTATAATACTAGGTAGGGATAAACCTTACACTAATCCGGCAGGGGATTTTTCATTCGCAGACTCAGCACTAACCAGTTATGGTAATGTTCAAAGTGGGCCTGGCTATGATATAGTAAACTTTTATTGGGATCCAGAATTTACTCCAATATTATTAAAACAACTACATACTATTAAGGGATTGCCATTTCTTAATAGATTAGATGTAGATAAGTTAATCTATAACTTAAAGAATCCATTAACATTTAAATCACCTAAAAGTCCTTCAGTATTTCTTTCACTACGAGATAGCTATCTTGTAAATAAAAAGAATACTCCCATATACGACTTTTATATGTCGGGCATTAAGCATATGCATGCTAAAGCTAATGCATTAAAAATGCACGTTATATTGTCACGCTCTTATAAATACTATGACTGAATGGTTAACTCATAATCTAAAAGACAGAACTTTTGATAACAAATTGCCATTCAGCGTAACTTTTAATTTTCACCAATTTTCTCCTAGAACTTTTAAGCAAGAGTCAGAAAACGTTTGCAAAGAGTTATACGAAAAACATGGAGATAATTTATATTTAGCATTTTCAGGCGGAGCAGATTCTGAGTATATACTAAAGACATTTATGTCTCTTGGTATACCTATTAGACCCGTTATAGTTATGTGCCCATATAATTTGCTAGATATTAAACCTGCATTTTTATATTGTCGAGATAACAATATAAAACCAATACTATTAAAGTATGGTAATGAGTACTTGGACATAGCACAAGAAAAAATTTACAGTAGAGGATTAATGTCCCCTATAGGATTAGCTTCCCTATTAGTATATGATTATGTAAAACAATTTGGTGGTAAAGTTGTTACAGGGCAAGGCGAACCATTGCCAATAACTAATAGAAATATTAAGATAACGGATATAAGTCAAGTACTTCAAATGTTTGAGTTTGAATTCTACATGGATATTTATGCAGAAGACGAGCAGCCAGCACCATTTTATAGTTATAACCAAAATATATTCTATACGTATTTGTTAGAAGTAGACAAAAACTTAGACTTAGAAGAGGCCAAGTGTAAGCTTTACGATATACCTTATAGGCCAAAAACATATTGGTCAGAAGAAATTTACTCAGATATTCGTAAGAACAACCCTCTTACTTCAGGATTTTATGACGAGTACAATGTTAACGATATGTTAGAAATATTAAAAGGCCACATAGTTTAATGTATCAAGCAAATACTCACTTAGGTTTTTATAAAGTAGGCGGTAGGGCATTTCTAAGTAAAATTGATGCGCTACTGCACTCAACAAATACCAATCAAAAACCTATATACCACTACCACGATGAAGTATGGGATCTAGCCCTAAAATCATATAGATTTAATCCAAATACTAGCTTTTTAGATTTATACAAACAAAGAGCTCAAATGGTTAGAGACTCGTTTGACTATTTAGTATTGCATTTTAGTGGCGGAGTAGATAGTACAACAGTATTACAGTCCTTTGTGCATAATAATATTAGGTTAGATGAAGTATATGTTAGGTGGCCCATAAAGCTAATTAATTCTACTAAATATACTCCCGATCCATACAATAGAAACGCTACTAATATGTTAAGCGAGTGGGATTTCTCTATAAAACCGAAGCTGGATTGGCTAAGAGCTAACCATCCAGAGGTAAAAATAGTTATTGAAGATTGGACAGACGAATTATATAGAGTTAAGTCAGATACGTTTAGCGAGACACTATTTCGTAAACATAATCATAATTTCGGATTAGCAAATTTTATTTATAGTGAGATGGTATCTAAAACTTCACTAGAAGCTCAATCCAAAGGGTTGGAAGTAGCTCATATTTATGGAGCTGAAAAACCAATGATAACCTATGATGCTATTACTGACGCTTTTTATATGTATTTTACTGATATAAATACAGCATCTGTAGGATTCCAACATTCATTTAATAAATTTAATACACTTAATCGTGTAGATTTCTATCATTCGACCAATTTACCAGAGCTTACTATATCTAGAGCTACAGCCATGGCCTTACACATTAGGCGGAACCCATCCCTGCTATATTTAGTAGATTCTAGTAATGCTAAACTTGATTCCGAAGAGAGATCAAAACGAAGTGATAAGTTTCAGAAGCTATGTGCTAAGGTAATTTACCCTAATTGGGATACCTCCACATTTCAAGTAGACAAGATAGATGTGTCCAATAGACTGTATCATCCATGGTATCACTATGTATTTAATAATATTGAATTCATTGATAAGCAAAAGCGGATAGAGTCTGTGTTTAAGGATATTACCCTAGGACTTAGCGATAACTTTAAAAGTTTCGATAATAATGATAATGCAGTCGGTGTACTACCAATACGCACAAAATTTTTTAGACTAAATGAAAATTAAAAATATATTATTAGGTATTTTATTGGCTTGTGGCATAGCTTCAGCAGCAGAATATAAAATGGTAGTACCATTTGGTGTAGGCTCTCACGGAGATTTGACGCAGAGGGTTATTGCTGAAAGATTCAAAGAAATAACTGGCGATACAATAATAATAGAAAATAAGCCTGGTACAGTGGCTACAGCGGCGATTAACTATATGAAACTTAATAAAGACATAGATTTAATTAGCTTAGCAGCAGGTATACTAGTAGTAGATCCCGTTTTAAAAGACGTTACTTATACAGATAATGACTATGTACCTATAATATTTGTAGGTACAACGCCTTTTGTATGGATCTCTAGTAGTATTAAAACGCCACAAGAAATATTAGATAAGTCTAATAACTTTTCTGGTGGAAATGCAGGAACTGGGGAGCTTAACCTAAAGTTTATAAATAAGGCCAATAACTTAAATATTGAGTATCTACCATATAAAGCTGCACCAGAAGTCGTGGTAGCCGTAGCCTCATCACAGATACCATTAGCAAATGTAGGCCTGAATACAACTATTATTCAACTACATAAAGCAGGAAAGTTAAATATTATTGGTAGTACTTACAAAAAAGAAGTAACTATTGAGGGTATTACAATACCTAGCGTGTCTAACAAACTAGGAGTCGACCAGCTAAATGGTTTTACAATCATTGCTACAAGATCGGATATTGCTCCAGAAAAGCAGCTAAAACTTAAAGAAGGTTTGTGGAAAGCTACTACCGACCCTAAAACGCGTGAGCGTCTAAAAGAGCTATTTTTCTTATCTGATGAGTCGAACGATATGCAAGCGCTCAATAAACTAATACAAGACAGTCGTAAGTCTATAAGGAATAAGCTGTAGTATGAAACGTTTGATATTTAGCTTACTCTTTGCATTATTAGTTAATTTTCAAGCATTAGCACAACCTATTGAATTTGTAGTTTCTGCAAGTCCTGGAGGCCCAGATGATACAGTGGCAAGAAAGTTAGTTGAAAAACTTGAGCAGGCCACTGACCTACAGTTTGTTATTGTAAGTAAGCCTGGTGGTGGACATAAAATAGCCTATTCTTATATACAAACAAGTAGTAAGCCCACACTTGTACTAGCTACACCAGAAATTACAGCTCATTCAGTATTTGCAGAGGTAAAAGAAGTACTTAATGTCGGGTATTTTACCAACACGCTATTTGTGTCCAGAGATTCAGGGATTAAAAATCTGAATGATCTAGTAGAGCTATCAAAAACTAGGGTACTAAGATTTGGGCATGGTGGTATAGGTAGCTTTAGTCATGCGTCTATGGAAGTATTATGTAACTCTACCCTTAGGTGCTTAGACGTGCCCTACAAGGGTGGAGCAGAAGGTATGTTAGCAATACTCACTAATACAATAGATGCATATGCTTTAGTATCTTACGGATCTAAAAGATTTTTGGAGAACGATAAATACTTGGCAATATATAATATACGCACAAGTAATGATAGATCATGGTTTAAGTTGTTTAGTAAAAACCTAACGGATAAGCAGCGCGAAGCTATACTATCAGGATTAAAAACTATAGATCAGAAATTTTATATTGATATGGGCTTTAATAAGTGATATACTATATAAGATATAATGTTGACCATAAAAATGGCATAAGCGAGTTTCCTTGGAAAGTTTTTGAAGATGAGAAAAAATTTTACTTGACACGAAACGTCATTTTTGATACAATAACTACTTGGACTGAGAAAACGCCGTTTCCGGACGGAGGATTTAAATACAGCATTTATTGCGATGGTAATATAACTGTTTGTAATGAAGATCAGATAGTCATTAAAAATTTATAGTTGTATGAAACAACCTGAAAAAGGTTCTGGACGCGGGTTCGACTCCCGCCTGGTCCACCATAAAACACATTAGACCGTGGGGGCTACGAACCACATAAAATAAAGAAGTAGGAAAACTAGTGTGTTTTATAATGGGCCAGTCATGGTTTCGACAGGGCAGTGATTAAGCGCGTGGACAACTCAGCAGACAAGCTGTAAAAACAACTTAAAATAAACGCAAACGATAACACGTTCGCATTAGCAGCCTAAATACTGCTTAGGGTTTTGCCAGTTCCTCGTAACAGAATACTGGCGCTTGGAAGATGATGCAGCGGGGTTGGTCCTGCGACTGGCCTTGAAAACCAGGTTCTCAGAAATGGGATGGGGTTCGACTCCTCCGTCTTCCGCCATATATAAACATACAAGTTCTTAGGGTTGTTCCGAAGGTAATTACCTACTATGTAGTCCTAGTATGTTTATATATGGTAAAGAAAATTTGGAGACTTTGGGCAAATGCCCTCGGCGCCAAAGCCGGAAAAACTGATAGTGAAGCAGACGCCGTAGCTATTATAAGAACAATAATAATTATTAGCTATCTAGTCACAAACTGCTTTATTATAGCAGGCGTTATAAGGCACTGGTAATGGCAATTAGTTTTAAAAATATAAAAGACCCTAAACTGCAGCTAACTGATAAATTAACGTTTGGTAAGTTTGCACAATGCAGAGTTTGTGATATTATCGAAGATCACTACGAGTACCTAATCTGGGCTAATAAAGCTGGGTTAGTAGTTTACGCTCCAGAAGTAGTCCGAAAACTCACAGAACTAGCAGGCTTTCACGAAACGCAGCGTCACTACGAAGAAGAGATTAAACCTTGGATGCGCGACGACTATGACGAATCAGAACATGAAATAACACAAAAAGATTTACCAGATGTTCCCTTTTGAATATATTCACTTATTTCCACCAAAAGAATTCCTTGCTTGGTATATTGACCAGTATGGATTTATTCAAATGGAAATAGTAAACTTAGAAGATTAATGCGGGTATAATTCAGTGGTAGAATGTTTCGTTGCCAACGAAAATGTCGTCGGTTCGAACCCGACTACCCGCTCCACTTTATGTATAATGTAAGAGATAGTGACGGCAACCTACGTGGTCGTGCTAGCACGCTTAGCCAGGCTATGGAAATGGCAAAGCTAATAGACGAGTTTGTGACCATTAGTGGTCCCGGCTTTGAAGTGTGTGGATTATTTGGGGTAGATTCTATAGATAGTGGTATCTGTCCCGACGGTGTAGCGTACACCTGGAAAAAACGCAGAGATTAATGCAGGTGTTCTCCTGGGAGAGAGCACAGCCTTCCAAGCTGTTGGAGAGGGTTCGAATCCCTTCACCTGCTCCATATAACAGGAATAATTATGTCAGATAAATATTACCACAAATTAAATTTGCCAGACGTTCCTGTTGCAGATTTATCAGCTATAAAAGCTCATAAATGGAAGCCGTTTGATCACAGTATACATCCAAATGCTAGTGAGGTTCTAAGTCAGGAAATCTTGAGCGCTTTTAGCAATATAGGAGTTACTCCAGGATTTATAGTATTTTTTACTAGTATAGAACCGGGTACACTAGAAAATAGGTGGGTTCATAGCGATGCAATGTCTACAGTTGATCCAAGAACTCTTACTTCATTACAAGGTGTGCAGTGGCGTCCCGTTAGTTTTGGTATAAACTTTGAAATATACAGCAATGTAAATGTTTATAGATGGTACGATGTACCAGAAGGTACTCAAGTTATATGGCCGGACTATTCCAAAGGCGGACTACTATACAGAGCTTGGTTAGGCGGCGTACATTACGGAGAAGAACGTAGGCATCCAGGAGTCCCGGAAGGATTCCAACAAGCTGACTCAGTAGTTATTGCTAGTAAACCTGTAATGGTTAGAACAGACATACCTCATAGTACTACTTACGACATTCCACCAGAATCAACCCACAGAGTTGGTGTAAGTATTAGGTTTTATGAGGATTGGTCGTGGGACGAAGCAACTGAAATCTTCAGACCACTATTTTTACAATAATTAAATGCGCGATTAACTCAGCGGTAGAGTGTCTCCCTTACAAGGAGAAGGTCGGCGGTTCGATCCCGTCATCGCGTACCAAAATTACAAACTTGACACAAATCCCTGAATTCGGTATAATATATATACTAGATCAGGGATTTTTTATTTATTATGGCTAACATATTCTTTTGTAGCGATCATCACTTTGGGCACGCAAATATTCTTACGTTTAAACGCGAGGATGGATCGCCACTGCGCGAGTTTCGTGACGTTGACCACATGAATGAAATCATGATTCAGCGGCACAATCTTGTAGTCAAACCAAATGACAAAGTATACTTTCTAGGTGACGTAGTAATGAGCAAGAAAAGCTCTGCCCTAGAAGTATTAGCGCGCATGAATGGTGAGAAGATTCTTATCAAAGGCAACCACGACCAGTGTGTGGCTAGTGCGTACCTAGAGTACTTCAAGGACATTCGTGGCTCACATCAGTTTGATGGGCTAATTATGACTCACATTCCTATTCACCCAGAATCTCTGGCTAGATGGGGGCTGAATATACATGGTCACCTACATTATAACGTAGTGCGTATGTCACTATCACAAATTCCAGATAAGCGTTATTTTAATGTAAGTATGGAACGCATTAATTACACACCAATATCATTAGAGGAAATTAAAAAACAATGTCACTAACATTAAAAAATTTAGAGGGCGCACTTGCCGGTGAGTCTATGGCTCACATTAAATATCGCTATTTTGCCAAGATTGCACGCGAAGAAGGGTTTGAAGATGTTGCCCAACACTTTGAACAAACTGCAGATCAAGAGATTAAGCACGCATGGGGTCATCTAGAGCTGCTTATTGGCAAGCCTACTACTCGTGAATGTCTTGAAAAAGCTATTGAGGGTGAAACTTATGAGTACACTGAAATGTATCCTAAGTTTGAAGAAGATGCAGAACGAGAAGGTAACGAAGAAGCTATGCTTGAAGCCCGTCTACAGATTGCTGAAAGCAAAGAGCACGCGGAAGAATTTGCCGCTATTCTTGCAAAAGCACAAAAACGTTTTGCAGCTCTCAAGAAAGTTGAACAGCGTCATGCAAATGCTTACAAACAAGTACTGGGGAGTATATAATGGAATATGTATGTGTAGTATGCGGCCACATTCATGATGAAGCTACTGAAGGTGCTTGGGATAGTTTGCCTGACGACTTTGAGTGCCCTGAATGTGGTGTAGGTAAAGAAGATTACGAAGCTATTTAAATGAGTGGCGCAGTAGATAGTCTATATAAGGCATTTAGTAACACGCCGTATACCCAGACCCTAAACAGTAGCAAATCAAAGGAGTTTATCGTGAACAAGGATCTGCAACTAGACAGAACTTTTGTGCTTGCATGCTACTACATAGCCACTAACAAGCATGAGCAACGCTTTGTATTTGCGCGGGATGCTTTTGAAGCCATTTGTGATTACTTAGGCACTAGACCTCCTGG
>JACCDW010185912.1_pt1 | contig 12164 bp, 15 predicted proteins | sample 7449781 | NCBI WGS metagenome assembly JACCDW01 (sample SAMN15323449, study PRJNA562643) | freshwater metagenome | isolation source: river surface water | place: USA:Blue River Watershed | collected 2017-08-18
AAGCGAAGGATGAGCCTGTGGCGTGGCGTGATGCCGCAATCAGACTTGGCGAGGAGCTGTCCTCTGTTGGGCCTGATGGCTACTACGACATGGATGCAAAGGAATGGCTTGATTGGGCTATGGAACAAAACCCACGGGGCAAGCGTTCATTACCACAGCGCACATGGGTAGGGCTGTCTGATGAGGACAGATTTGAATTGGCAAAGGCTCAACATGGTTGGGAAGGTTTGCTCATTGCGGCAGAAGCCAAACTCAAGCAGAAGAATTTCAAAGAATAGAATCCATCCCTGCCAAAAGAAAGACCTGGCAGCGCGTAAACACTACCAGGTCAAAGGACCCCTCATGGCAAACTACAAAGGTATTTCAGTGGCCATTCTAATCCCAGGTGTTATAGTATTTAAAGCCACGGCTAGGGTAGCTCCCGAAAAGCAGACTGAATCACTGCCTGCCGATGCGCTTTCACATGATTCGTAATCGAAAGATTCATCGATGTCTAAAGAGTCGCTGGCCTCCAAGGCCCATCCATCCTACGCTGTGGCAATAGAGATTGCCAACGCATGCCCAGAAGCTCTCTTCTGTGGCTTTAAAACAAAACCCAAAGCAGATGGCACGCACGCCAAAATACCCGTTTCAAAGAACGGCACTGGTGTTGGCGCTGACATTGACCATGATCAGCTGGTCAATTGCTCTGTATTGAATCAAATGATCTACCCACCAAACGGGGCAGATTATTGGGGCATCTTCATGCAAAGTCGCATGACCTATGACCCGTTCAACGAGCTGGTGCTGACCATCCTGGACCTGGACACAAAGCGCTCGACAGCGCCCCGTGACATTCGCATGGTAAAGCTCATGGACCAGGCGAAAGAGCGTGGCTTATTGACTGAGCGAAGCCATAGCAAGAAGGGCGGCCACATCATCTTTTTGGCCAAGCCAGACGAGACGCTGCCGCCAAAGATTGACCTGGGCAATCATCAAGAGATCGAAATCTTTGGCCATCCTGGCAGCGCAGGCAAGAATGTCATGCTGACTGGTGACTCCATGCGCGGAAACCTCATCGAGCTTGGCTTCACAGTCAAAGAATTCCTGGCCGCAGCTGGCATCCAAATCCAGGAGCCAAAGCCAATAGCACCACCAAATCAATCCTTTGACTTCACCACAATGCTGTCCAAGGGCAGCCAAAGCGACTTTGACAAGGCAGTCGATGCCCTCAATGCCATCAACCCAGACATTGACTATGAAGACTGGATTGCCATTGGCCAGGCGCTGCACTCAGAATTTGGTGAGCAAGGCAGAAACGCCTGGTATGCCTGGTCAAGCCTTGGCGGAAAATACCAGGGAGAGAAAGACCTGGACAGCCACTGGAAGTCATTCGGCAAAAAAGATGGGGTGAAACTTGGCACGCTCTACAAGCACGCCATGGACCATGGGTGGCAGCAGCCGACAAAAACCTCTGAACGCAAGTCAGCTGTCGAAGACTTTGGCATTAAGTACATTGAGCAGCCATCAACCCCAGAAGAGAAGCCCAAATCGCGCTGGCAGCCAGTCAGCCTAAACCTTACAAAGCTCGATCCAATCGACTACCTGGTCGATGGATTCTTTGCCCACAGCTTTTCGGTCATTGCCGGCCAGCCTGGAGTCGGAAAGACCACAGCCATGCTCTCCATTGCATTAACTGCTGCTGGATTTATTCTAAACAGCGAGATTAAGTGCGAGGCCCGTAGAAAGATTATCTATGTGTCTGAAGATACTGCCCAGGTTAAAAGATCACTCTACGCATATTCAAAGCACATGAATATCGACCCGATTCAATTAAATGATTATTTCATTTTGATTGAGTCAATCAGGTCGACAGCCGATGAGGTGATTGAATTGGCCCACAATGTCATTGAAAACACCATTAACAATGAACGGCCATGGGTCATTATCGACACGGCCAATGCCACGCTGGACATTGAAAATGAGAACGACAACAGCCAAGTTGGCGCTTTCATGGCAGCTCTAAAGCAGACCATTTTCACAAAGCTGAACACATCAATCTGCATCATCACGCACACGGCCAAGACCATGTCCAAGGAAGATGACAGCGCCATGGCCCGAGGCGCGAGCGCCTACACTGGAGACGCGACACTGACAGCTGTGCTTTTCATGGACGAGGAAAACAACAGATATCTCAGGCTTATCAAGACACGCTATGAGCCAGTCTTCAGAGAAGTGCTTCTCATCTCTCAGATGCACCATGAGGCAGTGGTCAACAGGCACGGCAACATGCAAGATGTCAATTGCATCATCGTCACGCCACAAATATCAAGTGCTGAAGACAGAAAGCAGGCCCAGGCTGAAAGAATCAACGATACAAAGCAGCAGCGCATCCAGGACAAATGCGACAAGGCCGTGAACTATGTCCAGTCGGTCATCAACAAGCACCAGCAAGTCATCATCAGAAAAGGCAGCCATTGCCCCAAATTCCCACCACCAGAACTGGCCAATCACTACATGCTGGAGTGGTCAGAAATCTACCAACAAGTGCCAGGCGCTGACAGAAGTGATGTCAAAAAGGCGGTTGGAACAGCCATCTTTAAGACATTTAATGACACCGAATTGAGCAATCTTTGGGTGCAGTTGACATGATTAAAGCTGCTCAAAATATAGGCACAAAGTCGGGGGGACGAAGAGACCGTCACCTCGATGGTCTCTTCGGTCTCCTCGATTCAATTGCTCGGAGTGTATTGTCAGATATGCGCACTTTAGTGCGCATTCTGACATCACGCATGAGAGGTTTTTTGGTGTCGAAAGTCGAAGGGACGAAGGGACCAAATGCTATAGGGCGTCCCTTCGACTTTGGGGTGTTTTTAGGGGTAAAGCATGATTGATGAATGGGACGATAGAGTCTGGTGCAAAAATTGTCGTCACCTCGACTTGGTTGAGCAGAGAAAATCAATGCCAGCAGACCAGATGGAAAAACACCGCAAGGTCAACGCAAAACCTTTGCAGTGGATGTTTGACCAGGCAAAGATTCGCAATGGATGGGCAACAGTCACATGGTCCGAACATCAGTGCGGCCGAACTGGCCTCGCAGCATTCCCGACCGATGTCAAGCACCGATGCCACATGTACCAGGCCAAACCCTCGGCTGTAGAATCCGAGGAATGGTGGTTGACATAAAGCGCAAGCGAAAAAGCATTGAACACATTGAGCAAGTCAAGGTGGTGCAGCATGTCCGAGCGTTTTATCCTGACACCATCATTGCAGCGATACCCAATGGAGGCGATAGAACGGCTTCAGAGCGCGTTAGGCTGCATTCTGAGGGTGTACTGGCAGGGATGCCTGATTTGTGTGTCCTGGAGGCCAAAAACGGGTTTCATGGCTTGTTTGTGGAGATGAAGACAGATACTGGCAAGGTTTCGAGCAAGCAGAGCGACATAAAATTGCAGTTAAATGCAAAAGGGTACAAGGCAGTGGTCGCAAGATCAGCTGCTGAAGCAATCAAAACAATTGAGGAATATCTGAATGGCACGCAACACATTGGCTGAAATTGCCGACCAGGGCGCTGCAAACATCGCAGCAGCACAAGCCAGGAAGGCTGAAGTCAGCCTGGCCAATAAAGCGATACACAAGTTTGGTGGTGAAGATGCCGTGATCGAATTCATTGCATCGGGCGGCACGATATCCGCACTGTGCAAGCTATTGGGGGTCGGGAACACCACATTTGACAGATGGGTGGAAAAAGGAGGCGAGGCACGCATGGCTGCCTACGCGCGCGCCCGTGTGCGCGCAGGGCAGAGTTTAGCAGAGCAAACCATCGACATTGCAGACGCTGCAAGCCCTCAAGAGGCGCAAGTGGCCAAGCTGCGCGTGGATACCAGGCGCTGGCTGGCCAGTAAGCTCTCAGAGGAATTCAGCGACAAGCAGCAGCCTTTGGTCAACATCGACCTGGGCAGCATGGCGCTCGATGCGCTGCGCAAGCGCAGCGTGACATTTGATGAGAAGTGAATACCGAAGCACTCAGTAACTTTATACAATGACCATTATGTTAAGTGGATAAGTTGTTATCCACAGAAAAACTAATGCTCTGGTGTTACTGATGCAGTTATCCACAGCAATCTGTGGATAGAAGTGGAGAAGTGGCTGTGGACAAGCCAGGCGTGGCCGGCTGGCGACCTGGGCGCGAGACCCCCCCGGCCCGGGGTTTGGCGGGGGCGACTGTGGCGGTGCTAAACACCTACAAAAAAAATTTTTAAAAAAATAAAAATCTAATTTACCAAACAAGTCAATTTGTGCAAAAATGTCAATTCCACCAACAACACTAAAACGCTATGAAAACGAAGCAGGCAGCAGTGGTCATCAATGGCCAGGAATGGATCGTCATCGACACTGACGAGCAAAGAGACCGAAAAGTCTTTTGTACCTTAATGAGTCCAGATGGCCAATTGATCTGGCACACCTGGGTCGACATTAACTTAATCGTGGGGATAATATGAAAACTGAAATGTTGATTAAAGTGCGAAAGTTATTTAATGTTGATTATGTACCGCGAAGCACAAATAGACATAATCAAAAGCAATATATTAAGTCAATTCGCCAATTAGGTGATAAATGGTTAATACACCATAATAATCAAATAAATAAAATCCAATGAAGAGTAATTTTGTAAATAACCATTTACGATTAAATGGTAATACGCATGCGCACAAATTGCAGCTGTGCAGCAAGTGCATGAAGGAAAAGCCCCCAGAGGGTGGGGTGGAGATGAGTGCCACCAAGTGGGTGTGTGCATCGTGCTGGACCGACCGGGTGACGGGAAGGAATATGAAGCAAGTGAGGCAAAGCAAATGAGTGATCTGTTGACAGCGCTGCACCTGGAGGTGGTGATTGTGGACCTACGAATTAAGATGCTCGAAGCTATTCAGAGTGGCTACTTTGACATGGCCATGACGATGCAGCTGTTGATCCTGGTGCGGATGGATGAGCTTGATGCGTATAAGTTTGCGATGAGTCCCTCGGCCTGGGCCATCTATGAGACGATGCATCCATGAAAGAAAATGTATTTGCTCAGTGGGTGGAGAGGTATCAGCCTGACCCGGTGCTGTTTGTGCGTGAGGTTTTGGGGGTAGACCCTGACCCATGGCAAGTGAAGTTTCTTGGTGCAATTGCGCGTGGGGATAGGAAGATAAGCGTTCGGTCTGGCCACGGGGTGGGGAAGTCGACTGCTTCATCCTGGGCCATGCTCTGGTACTTTATGACCAGGTCGCCAGTCAAGGTGGTGGTAACTGCACCGACAAGCTCTCAGCTTTATGACGCGATGTTTGCAGAACTGAAGCGCTGGATCAACACCATGCCTTTGCCATTGCAGGGGTTGCTGACTGTTAAGCAAGAGAGAATTGAATTCAATGCTGCCCCGACTGAGATGTTTATTTCGGCTAGGACAAGTCGGGCAGAGCAGCCAGAGGCTTTGCAGGGGATTCACTCAGAGAATGTGATGCTGGTGGCTGATGAGGCTTCTGGTGTGCCAGAGCAAGTGTTCGAGGCTGCGGCTGGCTCGATGTCTGGCCACAATGCGGTGACGCTGCTGCTGGGCAATCCGGTGAGGAGCAGTGGGTTCTTTTACGACACTCACACGCGCCTAAGTGGTGAGTGGACCACATTCCAGGTGGCGTGTACCGATTCGCCCAGGGTGAGCGATGAGTATGTCAAAGAGATGGCCATGCGCTATGGCGAGGACAGCAATGTCTACCGCATCAGGGTCATTGGTGAGTTTCCCAAGGGTGATGATGACACTGTCATTGCGATGGATTTACTCGAAAGTGCAGTCAACCGGGATGTCGCGCCAAGCGAATACGCGCCCATGATCTGGGGCTTGGATGTGGCGAGGTTTGGTAGTGACCGATCAGCGCTGTGCAAGCGCCAGGGTAATGCGGTGACTGAGAGCATTAAGACCTGGAAGAATTTGGATTTGATGCAACTGACTGGCGCGGTGGTGGCTGAGTATCAGTCGCTGGCCCCAAGTGCGCAGCCCAAAGAGATATTGGTGGACTCGATTGGATTGGGCGCTGGTGTGGTGGACCGGCTGCGGGAGCTGGGCCTGCCAGCGCGTGGCATCAATGTGAGTGAGAGTCCGGCCATGGGTGGGACTTATCGGAATCTGAAAGCCGAGCTTTGGTATCGAGCAAGGGCTTGGCTGGAAGCCAGGGATTGCAAGATGCCAAAAGACGAGGTGCTGATCTCTGAGCTGGCCACAGTGCGGTATGGATTTACCAGCAACGGCAAAATTCAGATTGAGGGAAAAGACGAGATTAGAAGGCGCGGTCTGCCAAGCCCCGACAAGGCTGATGCGTTTGTGCTGACATTTGCCAGTGATGCCATTGCCGGGATGTATGGGAGCAGCAGCTCAAGCAAGTGGAGTCAGCCACTGCGCAGAAACCTGGTCCGGGTTGCATAATTCGAGTATCCACAAACCATGAAAGGGATGGCCATGAAGGCAATGTCTAAAGCGCAAAAGAAGGTCGGCAAGGTGATGGGCGAGTTTGGAGCGGGGAAGCTGCATTCTGGCAAGGGTGGTCCTGTTGTTAAGAATCCCAAGCAAGCCATCGCAATTGCCATGAGTGAAGCGAAGATGCCAATGCGCGGCCAGCGCACAGCAAAGAACAAGGCGAAAAAATAATGGCCACGATGCAGCGCACCATGAGCCAGGTCATGGACAAAGAAGAGGGTGAGGACATGGATGGTGGCGAGAATTGCCCCATGCCCACGCAAGACATTACCCTCAACCTAAAGAATCGCGCCAAGGCAATCACCAGCGCGGCCTATGGTCCTGAGAATCCCAAGCTGCCAAACAGCGCGTTTTGGGCCAAGAAGGCCAACACCTGGGATGTGTCGACTGAAGATGCCAAGCAGTCGCTGTGCGGCAACTGCGCAGCATTCAATGTGTCTGACAACATGAAGCAATGCATCGCCCAGGGTATTGGCATGGAAGCCGATCCATGGGGAACGATCAAGTTGGCCGACCTTGGCTACTGCGAGATTTTCGACTTCAAGTGTGCAGCCAGCCGGACATGTGACGCATGGGTGGTGGGTGGACCCAACACTGGCGAGCAAGAAGGCGAAGAGATGGAAGACTATGAAGGAGAAGAGGAATGAAGCCAGGTCTCTATGCCAACATCGCAGCCAAACGCGAGCGCATCGCGGCTGGCAGCAAAGAGAAGATGCGCAAGCCTGGCACTAAAGGCGCGCCAACAGCTGCTGACTTCAAGTCTGCGGCCAAGACTGCAAAGAAGCCGAAAAAATGAAGACACCAGCTTGGCAGCGTAAAGAGGGAAAAAGCCCATCAGGCGGCTTAAACGCCAAGGGCCGTGCCAGTGCCAAGGCTGCTGGCATGGACCTCAAAGCGCCAGTCAAGTCTGGCGACAACCCAAGGCGCGCCAGTTTCCTGGCACGCATGGGTAGCATGCCTGGGCCTGAGTACAAAGGTGGTGAGCCGACCAGGCTGCTGCTGAGTCTCAAGGCATGGGGTGCAAGCTCTAAGGCTGACGCAAAAGCCAAGTCGGCTGCAATCAGTGCCAGGAATAAGGCGAAAAAATGATTTGTCCAATTGTCATTGCCACAGTCAAGGGCCATGGCCTGGCTGTGCTGCTGGAGTCGATAAAGCAGTACGCGCCAGAGTGTCCGGTATATCTGAGAGGCCCAGAGTCGGTGATCGAGAATTTCCAGGCTGACCACAAGATTTATGGCCAGCCAAACAACTTTGGCGATGACTACAACGAGATCATCCAGGCAGCGCTCAAAGACTGGTCCTCATGCATTGTGGCCAATGATGACATTGTCCTGACACCGAGCAGTGTGAAGACACTGATGGAGGATGTGGCCATTATCAAGACCATGCACAGCGTCAAGCCTGGGTGGGTGGCATCAAGAACTGATGCAGCCCGGCCTTGTCAGAATGTGCGGATCACTGAGCAGCCAGAGCGTTTGAATTTCTACAAATTCCCATCTGAGGCCCACATCAAGATGGTCGATGAAATTAGCCCAATATTTGCATGGATATCAAGTGATGCATTTGAAGAGGCAAAGTTTCCCCCTCTGAATTGGTATTCGGATGATGTGCATTGTAGGGACTTGATTGAGAAAGGCTATTCGCATTTTGTAAGCGCCAGCTATGTCCACCATATTGGCTCAAACACGATTGGCTTTAATGCGCAGAAGCTCCATGATGATGCGCTGCCATGGCTCAGAGAGAATCGACCAACTTATGCGAGTGCCTGGTTTGATTCTTAATCTAGGCTCTGGCAAAGACTGGTGCGCTGAATATCTCAATGCAGATATCCAGGCCAGCAAGAATCCCGACTGGCTGGTAGACATCAGCAAGGTCAAGTGGGGCGACACGCTAGAGACGCGCTTTGGCCAGCTTGAGATCGTGCCAGGCATGTTTGAAACAATCCTGGCCAATGATGTCTTGGAACACATTCCAAACCTGGTCGATGCCATGACCAACTGCAAAGAGCTGCTGAAGGTGGGCGGTGAGATGCGGATTCATGTGCCTTATGAGCTAAGTCTTGGCGCTTGGCAAGACCCGACCCATGTCCGGGCATTCAATGAGAATTCTTGGAAGTATTACACCGAGTGGCATTGGTATCTAGGCTGGCCAGATCGGTTTGAGATGACTACCTTTGAAATGAGGCTCTCAAAGCTCGGGGAAGCACTAGAATTGCCAGAAGATCAAATCGTTCGCACGCCACGGGCTGTGGACTCCATGTATGTGGTTCTAACAAAGGTCAAGCCATGATTGAGCAAAATATCACTGAAAACCTATCGACAGACATTGCAGCCAAGCAGCCGATGGATGATGCCGAGCTGCAAAGCATCATCACGCAAGACCTGACCGATGCGGTGAGCTATGTTGACAGTGATCTGTCACCCACACGCGCCAAAGGTACTGAATACTATCGCGGTGATTTATTTGGCAATGAGGTCGAAGGCAACAGCAAGGTGGTGGCCATGGAGGTGCGGGACACTGTCTCGGCCATGCTGCCAAGCCTGATGCGTGTGTTTTTCAATTCTGAGAATGTGGTCGAGTTTGTACCCCGTGGCCCAGAAGATGTGAAGATGGCGCAGCAGGCGACAGACTACGCTAATTACATTTTCCAGAATGACAACAATGGCTTTTTGACCAGTTACGCCATCTTCAAAGATGCCCTGGTGCGCAAATGCGGCATTGCCAAATTCTGGTGGGAAGACGAAGAGCAAGTCCGGATTGAGGAGTATTCCGGCCTGGATGATCAGACCCTTGAGATGCTGATGCAAGAGCCTGGTGCTGAAGTCAAGATTGTGGTGTCTTACCCAGACCCAGAAGTTGATGAAGCGCAGCTGATGACAGTGGACCCCATGACTGGCGCGCCAGTGGTCATGCCTGCACCGATGGTCCATGATGTGCAAATCAAGCGCATCACCAAAGATGGCCGTATCAAGATCATGGCCGTGCCACCAGAAGAGCTGCTACTGGACAGACGCGCCAGGTCGTTTGACGATGCCACGATCATTGCCCATCGCCAGATGGCCACAGTGGCTGATCTGATCGCCATGGGTTATGACCAGGAAGAGATTGAAGAAAATCTGTCAACGACAGATTTGGACAGCAACGATGAGTATTTGGCGCGTCAGCCTTTGAGTACAACATTCGGCACAAATGACGCTGCCAATCCGATGATGCGCAGAGTGCTGTACATCGAGGCTTATTCCCGTGTGGACTTTGACAATGATGGCATTGCCGAGCTGCGCAAAGTCTGCTGCATGGGCGGTGGCTACAAGGTGGTGCGCAATCTGCCAGCCAGCTACATTCCATTTGCTGACTTTCCATGTGACCCAGAGCCACACACCAGCCCCCTGGAAGCGATGTCAATTTTTGACATTACCCGTGACTTGCAAGAGATCAAGTCTGAGATTCTCCGCAATACATTGGACAGTCTGGCCCAGAGCATTCACCCACGCACGGCAGTGGTCGAAGGCCAGGTCAACATTGATGATGTCTTGAACAATGAGACGGGTGCAATTATTCGCATGCGCGCCCCTGGCATGGTCCAGCCTTTGACAACACCATTTGTTGGCCAGGCTGCATTCCCGATGATGGAATACATGGACCAGATCAAGGAAGATCGCACCGGCATGAGCAAGGCCGCCATGGGCTTGAATGCTGACGCATTGCAGTCAAGCACCAAGGCAGCAGTGAATGCCACAATCAGCGCCAGCCAAGGCCGTATTGAGCTGACAGCTCGAATCCTGGCTGAAGGCATGAAAAAGCTCTTCAAGGGTATTTTGTTCCTGGCCACAACACACCAGGACAAAGCACGCATGGTGCGCATGCGCAATGAATGGGTGCAGATTGACCCAAGATTCTGGGATTCGAGCATGGATGCCAGCATCAACATCGCCCTGGGCAATGGCGACACCAATGAGCGCATGCAAGCGCTGATGATGATCATGGCCAAGCAAGAACAAATCTTGCAGCAGCTTGGCCCTCAAAACCCATTGGTCACGCCACAGCAATTTAGCAATACATTGCGCAAGATTGTGGAGCTGTCAGGCTTTAAGGATGCATCGAGCTATTTCAACGATATCCCTGCCGACTACAAGCCACCAGTGCCACAGCCAAAACCAACGCCAGAGGAGGTCTTGGCCCAGGTCCAGGCTGAGAGTATCAAGGCCGACATCCAGAAGAAAGCAGCCGAGCTGGAACTCAAGCGCCAGCAAATGCTTTTGGATGATGACCTGGCACGCGACAAAATGGCCCAAGACATGTATCTCAAAAAGTATGAAATTGAGTTAAAGTACAAATCACAGATCAGTACAGCCGAAATTGATGCGGCCCAGAATATTGATCGTGAAGCGATGCGTCAGCAGGCATTATTGGCCCAGCAGCAAGCAGCACAGTTTGTGCAGCAGCCGCAGCCACCAGCGCCTGAGATGATGCCCCCATCAACCTTTAATGGAATGGCTCAGTGAGTACAAACGAAGACCAGGTAAGAAAGGGCCGCAAGGCCCAGCAGATTCTTGAGGATGAAACCCTCAACACTGCAATTGCAAAATTGGAAAATGACCAACTTTGGGCATTTCGTTCATCGAAACCCGAAGAGTCTGCGAAACGCGAAACAGCATGGTGCATGCTCCAGGCCATTGATGGCCTGCGGCAAGAGTTGATCAAGATTATGGACAACGGGAAAATTGCACAGAATGCAATCAGCAAATCGCAGAAAAATCTAATTTAAGAAAATACTATGGCAGAAACACAAGCAATGAATATGGCCGATGCGGCCAGTGCTATCTCGGCAATGTTGGCCCCTGATGAAGGACAAGCGCAAGTTGACGAGACGCAGCCAGTCGAGGAGTCCGAAGAGGACACCGAGACAGCGGCTTCTGAGGAGGATGATTATGGTGTGGAAGACGCGCCAGAGGAAGAGACCTCAGAAGAACAGTCCGAGGAAGAGGAAGAGCCAGAAGAGCAAGAACAGCAGCAGACTTTCACTGTCAAAGTTGACGGCAAGGAAGTTTCTGTAACGCTAGACGAGCTTCAGAAAGGCTACTCCAGGACCCAGGACTACACCCGGAAAACGCAGCAGATTGCCGAAGTGCGAAAGCAAGTCGAGCAAGAGACGCAAGCAGTCCGGGCCGAGCGTGAACAGTACGCTCAATTGTTGGGAGCATTGCAAGCCCAACTTCAGTCTTCAGAGCCTCAAGTTGATTTGGATCGCCTCTACCAAGAGGACCCAATCGAGTGGGTGAGGCAAAAGGAAGTCATGCGCGAGCGACAAGAGAAGATGGCTGCTATTCAATCCGAGCAGCAGCGATTGGCTCAAGTTTCTCAGTATGAACAGCAGCGTGCTATGGAGGCCCAACTTGCCAGCCAGCAAGAAGCCCTATTAGCAGCTTTGCCCGAATGGAAAGACCCCAAGAAGGCAAAGGCCGAAAAGGCGCTGGTGGTTGAGTCTGCGAAGGCAGCAGGCTTCACCGATGAAGACTTGAAGAGCGTTTACGACCACCGACTGGTTTTGCTGTTGCGTAAAGCAGCACTGTTTGACCAGATGGTAAGTAAACGCCAAGGCATTAAGCCTGTGGTGAACAATGGCCCACGACCAGCCAAGCCTGGTGCAGCTGGTCGGGTTTCGACAACAACTGAA
>JACCDW010212455.1_pt1 | contig 12164 bp, 7 predicted proteins | sample 7449781 | NCBI WGS metagenome assembly JACCDW01 (sample SAMN15323449, study PRJNA562643) | freshwater metagenome | isolation source: river surface water | place: USA:Blue River Watershed | collected 2017-08-18
AGCGCGGCGCGGACGGCGCAACCGGGCTCGTCCTCGTGGCGGCAGCGGGTGAAGCGGCAGCGCAGGGCGAGTTCGGCGATGTCGGCGTAGGCCTCCTCGACGGCCTCGTCGGCGTCCCAGAGCTGGAGCTCGCGCATGCCGGGGGTGTCGATGATGAGGGCGCCGCTCGGGGCGAGGACGAGCTCGCGGCGCGTGGTGGTGTGGCGGCCCTTGGCGTCCTTTTCGCGGACCTCGCCGGTGGGGAGCTCGGCGTCGCGGGCGAGGCGGTTGATGAGACTGGATTTGCCGACGCCGGAGCTGCCGACGAAGGCGAGGGTGCGGCCGGGCGCGGCGTGGCCGCCGAGGAGCTTCAGGCCGCGGCGGGTGTGGCTGCTGGTGACGACGACGGGCACGCCGGGGACGAGGCGCTCGATCTCCTCGCGCACGGATTCGGGGTCGTCGTGGAGGTCGGCTTTGTTGAGGACGACGACGGGCAGGGCGCCGGAGTCGCGCGCGGCGACGAGGAAGCGCTGGATGCGCTTGGGGTTGTAGTTCCGATCGAGGCCGCTGACGAGGAAGACGACGTCGATGTTGGCGGCGATGATCTGTTGCGATTGCTCGCCGCCTGCGGCCTGACGGACGAAGCGGCTGCGGCGTGGGAGGAGCGCGTGGAGCTGGGCGCGGCCCTCGGCGCCGGCGCTGGGAGTGACTGCCACCCAGTCACCGACGGCGGGGTAGGCGGCGGGGTCGCGTTTCGCGTCGTGGTGGAATTTGCCGGTGCACTCGGCGAGAAGTTCGCCGGAGGCGGTCACGACCGCGTAGTAGTGACGGCGCAGTTCGACGACGACGCGCGCGGGTTCGAGTCCGGCGGCGGCGTGGGGCGCGAATGCCTCGGCCCAGGCGGCGTCCCAGCCGTAGGGGGCGAGGGGGTGGTTTTCGATGGACGAAGAGTTGGCCACAAAAGGCGCAGAAGACTCAAAAGGCCGGGCGGAGGCGCGGACGCGGAGGGACGGGCTAGATGCTTACGACGCGTTTTTCGGGGTCGGCGTTTTGGCGGAAGAAGAGGGCGGTGTGGCCCACGGAGCCGACGCAGGGGACGCCGAGGGTGGTCTCGATCTGGGCGATGAGATCGGCGCGCTCGTGGCGGTCGGCGCCCTCGAAGCGGATTTTCACGAGCTCGCGGGCCTGGAGGAGGCGGGCGAGTTCGCGCTGCGACGTGGGCGTGAGGCCGGCTTTGCCGATCTTGAGGGAGGCTTCGAGGGTCTGTCCGAGGCCGCGCAGCTTGGTCTTCTGCGCGCCGGTGAGAGGGATGTTTTCCATGAGTCCCGACCATGAAGGCGGAAAGCCGGACGGGCGGGAACGATGAAATCGCGCGAGGGCGCGAGAGCGCGAATGAATCGCGGACGAACCGCGCCGCCGCGTCAGGGTGCGATGGGCTGGTTTCGTCCGCCGAGGACGGGGTTTGTCCGGATCATCTCGCCGCCCGGGAACACGATACGCGAGACGGCGGGGAGTTTTTCGGAGAACAGGTCGGTGCTGATCCACTGCGCGCCGCTCTCGAAGGCGCGTTCGCGCATGACCGGGTCGGGGCGACCGCCGTCGGCGCGGGAGGACGCCGCGAAGAATGACGCGGCGGCGCAGATCACGAGAAAGGGATGGCCGGCTCGCACCCGGGGAGGGCACACCGGCTTCGTCCGGGGGCCAAGCGCATAGCGGCGCGTGCCTACCAGGCGTAGGTGAGCTCGGCGCGGGACCAGCGGGGCGGGGCGACGTTGACCACGCCGGCGGCGGTGCGGCCGGTCTCGATCTCGGCGTCGAGGAGGTTTTCGACGGCGAGGGTCAGACGGAGGCGCGGGGTGAAGGCGTAGTGCGTCGCGAAGTCGAGGCGCGTCGCGGAGGCGAGCGTCAGGGTGTTGAGATCGTCCTCGAATTGCGCGGAGAACCAGCGGGCGCGCAGATCGAGGTCGAGGGCGCGGGCGGCCTGCCAGACGGCGCCGGCGGAGAGGGTGTGGCGCGGGACCTGGGCGAGGCGTTTGCCGTCGAGGGCCTCGGCGCCGGGGCCGCCGGAGCGGACGCGGGCGTCGGAGAGCAGATAATCGGCCTCGAGGCGGAGCGAGGAGAGGGACGAAGGCGAAAAATGGCCGGCGAGCTCGAGGCCGCGGATGCGGGCGGAGTCGAGGTTGCGGCGCTGGCGGAGATTCGTGCCGGTGGTGACGTTGGCGACGGCGTCGGAGAGGTGGTTTTGAAAGACCGTGGCGCGCAGGCCGCGGCGGGTGCCGCGCGACGCGTAGGCGAGGCCGAGTTCGCCGCCGGCGAGCGTCTCGGGGTCGAGATCGGGGTTGGCTTGCGTGGTGACGGGGCCGACGCGGAAGGGGCGGTAGAGCTCGTTGAGCGTCGGCGTGCGGTAGGCGGAGTAGGCGGCGGCGCGGGCGGTGAGCGTGTCGGTGGCGCGCCAGGCGAGGCCGGCGGAGGGCGAGAAGGCTTCGTCGTCGCGGTCGGCGTAGGTCGCGTCGAGGAGCTCGGCGCCGGTGGCGCGGGTGGTTTCGCGGCGGAAGCCGTCGGCTCGCCAGGTGGTGTCGGGGGGCGCGCCGGGGGTGAGGGTGAGAGCGTGGGCGAGCGGGCGGGCGTGGGTGGCGAAGAGGCCGGCGACGGTTTGCGTGCCGCCGGCGCGGCGTTCGCGGAGAAAGTCGGCCGCGGAGGCGTCGTAGAAGTAATGCTCGCGGGTCTCGCCGTCGACGTGGCGGGCGTCTGCGCCGAGGGTGGTCAGCGCGGCGTCGCGGTCGGTGATGTCGCCGAACGTAAGTTGCGCGGAGAGGCCGGCGGCGGAGGCGGGGACGGAGCATTGGTCGCTGGCGGGCGTCTCGGCGTCGCGGGCGGCGTTCACCGCGGAGAAGGTGCCGCGGTAGTCCTGGTCCTGGGCGTAGGCGGTGACCGACCAGGCGGTGGCGGCGGTGGCGCGGGGGGCGCCGGCGAGGGTGGCGGAGGCGAACAGCTCCTCGGAGGCGTTTCGCTGGTAAGGCGTGCCGTTGCCGCGGGCTTCTCGCCAGGCGCGGCCGGTGGCGGTGAGTGTCGTGGTTTCGCCGATACGGCGGGCCCAGGAAAGCCGGCCGCGCGACGTCTCGAGGTCGGCGGCGGTGTCGACGGGGCCGGGCTCGCGGACGAGTTTCACGCCGTCGGTGGCGAACGTGGCGGCGTCGACGCGGAAGGCGTCGCGACCGGAGCCGGTGGCGAGGGTCGCGGAGGCGTCGGCGCCACGACTGCGGAAATCGCCGAGGGTGGCGGTGGCCGTTCCGCCGGAGGCCGTGTCGAGGAGCGGCGAGGAGATCAGCTGGACGACGCCGCCCAGCGAGCTGGCGCCCCAGGCGGAGGAGCCGCCGCCGCGGACGATCTCGACGCGGTCGAGGGAGGCGGGGGAGAGCTTGGTCCAGGCGATCCAGCCGCCGAAGGGGTCGTTGAGGGGGACGCCGTCGAGAAGGACGAGGGCGCGGCTGGCGCCGCTCGGGCCGACGCCGCGGAGGGAGACGCCTTGCGCGGTGGGGTTGGCGGTGAGCGAGCCGGAGCGGCGGAAAAGCGAGAAGGCGGCGGAGCGGCGCAGGGCGTCGTCCAGCGCGAGAGCGGGCGACGTGCGTAGCGAATCCGCGGATACGACGTCGACGGCGAGGGGAAGCGTGGCGGCGTCCCGCGGCGATCGGGTGGCGCTGACGACGAGCGGCGGGAGCGTGACGGGCGCGGGCGCGGTCCCGGGGGCGGGTTCCGTCCCGGACGCGCAGGCGAGGGAGGCGAGGGCCAGCGTCGCGAGCGGAAGGAGCGGGCGCACGGTCAGGCGGCGGGTCGGGAGCCGATCAGGGCGTGGAGGAGGACGGCGGCGGCGACGGAGACGTTGAGCGACTCGACCTTGCCCGTGCCGGCCAGGGTCACGAGGCCGGTGCAGGCCTTGGCGACGTCGGGGGCGAGGCCTTGCTCCTCGTTGCCGAGGACGAGGGCGAGGGGCTTGGCCGCGGGGGGGCGGGCGACGGGGGCGCCGCCGCGGGTGGCGGCGCCGAGGACCTCGTAGCCGGAGCCGGCGAGGGCTCCGAGGAAGACGGGGAGCGAGGGCACGCGCCAGACCTTGATGTGCTCAAGGCCGCCTTCGGAGACGCGGTAGGCGGATTCGCCGGGGAGCGCGGCGGACGGATGCGTGGGGATGATGATGTGGCCTACGCCGAAGAAGGCGGCGGAGCGGGCGATGGCGCCGAGGTTGTGGGGGTTGCCGATGCGGTCGAGGACGACGAGCGGGGTCTTGGCGGCGGCCCAGGCGGCGATGTCCTTGGCGAGGGGAGCGCCGATCGGCGGGGCGGTGACGACGCAGACGACGCCGCCGTGGTGGACGGTGCCGGCGATTTTCTCGAGCTCGGCGGGGAGGACGCAGCGGTAGACTTTTTTCGCGGCGGCGAGGGCCTTGCAGATCGGGCCGAGTTTGCGGCTGGTGGCTTCGTCGAAGAAGAGGCGCTTGATCGAGTCCGGATCCTTGGCGAAGCGGGACTGGACGGCGGGGAGGCCGGAGAGGGTGAGTTCGGAGGCGAGGCTCATGGGATCGAGGAGCGGGGAGCGAGGGGCGCGAAAAAGGAAACCTGGCGTCAGTCGTGAAGTTCGCCGACGAGGGTGAACTCCTCGCGGTCGTGGTAGAGGTGGCGGACGCGGGTGCCGGGGGCGCGGCGGGAGAAAACGGAGTCGGGGGCGCGGACCTCGCGGAGGAGGGCGAGGGCGTCGACGCGGCCGAACTTGAGGATGACGACGAAGCGGCGGCACCAGGCGTTTTCGAGCCAGGGGGCGACGAGGTTGCGGAGGACGTGGTGGGGATCGTCGACGAGGTCGCAGAACATCCAGTCGGCGCGTTCGCCGGGGGCGGGGCGGTGGCCGTAGGCGTCGGCGCGGCGGTGTTCGATGAGCGGGTGGTCGAGGGCGCCGCCCTTGAGGGGCCCGTTGTCGATGGCGACGACGCGGGCGCCGCGCTTGGCGGCGGAGTAGCTCCAGCCGCCGGGGGCGGCGCCGAGGTCGACGACGAGTTCACCGGGGGCGGGCTCGCGGCCGAGGACGGCGTAGGCCTCCTCGACTTTCAGGTAACTGCGGGAGGGCGCCAGCGGGTCGTCGGCCATGCGGCGTTGTCCACCGAGGACGAGATCGCGCGAGACGAGGGCCTTTTTGAAATCGACGAAATGGACGAAGAGCCCGTGCACGAGGCCGAGGGCGCGGGGCAGGTCCGGCGTGGCGAGGCGGGCGACGCGGCCCATGCGTTTCTTGAGGAGCTCGGCGAAGGCGGTGGCGACGGCGTCGGCGCGGCGACCGAGTCCGTCGAGGCCGGCGGCGGTGGTGAAGACGCAGGGCCAGGCGGCGTCGAAGCGCTCGTCGCGGGCGGTGGCGAGAAAGTGGTCGAGCAGGCGCGTGGCGAGGGCGTTGACCGATTCGCCGGAGACCTCGACCGGGGCGAGGTGGGCGGCGTGGGTGAAGCAGAGGTCGAGCGCGGCGGGCGCGGGCGAGGCGGAGGAGGCGGCGACGAGGGCCCAGCCGCCGCCCTGGGCGGTCGTGGCGAGGCCGTGCGAGCGCGCCTCGCCGACGAGCAGGTCTTCGAATCCGGGTTGTCCGCGCAAGAGCATGGTTAGGCCGGGATGAGGTGAGTCGTTGTTCGAACAGGCAACTGTAACCGCCGACCGCGGGCGCGGGCGACGGCGCGGACGGGCGGGGCGCCTAGGGCTTCAGGTTCCAGACGCAACGGTCGGCGAGGGGGGCGCCGTCGCGCTCGGCTTTGGCCTCGAGGGTGTTTTCGCCGGGCTGGAGGGGGATGTCTTTCCAGAGGAACACGGCGTTGCCGTCGTTGGCGCGTTTGCCCTGCGAGACTCCGTTGAGGAACAGCTCGGCCTCGGGGGCGTTGGAGTAGGCTTTCACGTCGGTGACGGCGTCTTTGCGCTCGGTGTGGCGCCCGCTCGCGATGTGGAGCGTGCCCTCGTCGGACCAGTTGGCTTTGTAGTAGTAGAACGCGTCCTTCCTCGTCTGGCGATCGGCGGTGACGAGGCCCTTGTCGTTGAGGCCCTTCATGCCGCCCTCGTCGCGCCACCAGCTGGTGAAATCGAACATCACCCACACGAAGCTGCCCCAGATGTAGGGGGCGCTCTTCAGCCGCGGCCAGGCGTATTCGTGCACCATGCTTTGGTATTCTTCGGGGTGCCAGGAGCCGTTGTTCTTCGGTTTGCGGGGGTTTTGCTCGTGCTGGGCGATGTTTCCGCCCGCGCCGTATTCGCTGATGCAGTAGCCGCCGGTGCGGCTCGTGGCGCGGTAGCGCTCGCGCATCGGGTCGTAGTCGGAGAGGGGTCCCCAGTCGGCATACCATCCGAAGTAGACGTTCCAGCCGAGCTGGTCGGGGATCTTGTTCATCCGCGGCCAGGCTTCCGTGCGCGTCGCGGCGACGGTCGGGCGCGTGGCGTCCTCGCCGTTCGCGAGGGTTTTGAGGTCTTGCAGCAGGCGATGCGGATCGGGGCTGCGCGGCGCGAGCTCGTTGAACAAGCCCCAGCAGAAGACGGAGGGGTGGTTGATGTTCTGCCGGATGAGGTCGAGCAACTGGCCGCGCGAGGTTTCGGCGAACACGTCCGTCTGGTCCACGCGGTCGACGAGCGGGATCTCGGTCCAGACGAGGAGGCCGGCTTTGTCGCAAAGGCCGTAGAAATAGTCGCTGTGCTGGTAGTGGGCGCAGCGGACGGCGGTCGCGCCGATCTCCTCGAGCATCGCCATGTCGGCGTCGAGGTCCGCCTCGGCGACGGCCCAGCCCTTGCCGCGCCGCTCCTGGTGGAGATTCACGCCGTGGAGGTGATACGGCTCGCCGTTGAGGAAAAAGCCGCGCTCGGGATCGATGCGGAGCGAGCGCAGGCCGAGCGGTTGTTCGACGGTGTCGCGCACGCCGTCCCGGTCGCGCAGCTCGACGACGGCGCGGTGCAGGTAGGGGTCCTTGCGTCCTTGCCAGAGACGGGGGCGCGGAATCTCGACGCGGAGGGAGTAGGGCTCGGTCATCTCCGGCGAGACGGTGATCGGCTGCTCGACGCTCGCGACGGCGCGGCCCTCGGCGTCGAGCACGCGGGCCACGAGCGTGAGCGGGACTTTTTTCTTCGTGCCGTTGGACACCTGCGCGGTGACGTCGAGCACGGCGCGGGTCGCGTCGACGCCGGTTTGAAGCCACGCGACGCCCGGCGAGCCGTGGTCGACGGGCGTGAAGCACACGGCGTCGGTCTCGAGCAGGCGGACGTGGCGGTAGAGACCGCCGTAAACGGGGAAATCCCCGCTCAAGGGCGCGAGGGTGGGGGTGTCGGCGTTGCTCACGCGGGCGGCGAGGATGTTGGGGCCGTCGGCGGAAAGCTGATGGGTTATCTCGAAGCAGAAGGCGCCGAAGCCGCCGCGATGGCGGCCGACCGAGGCGCCGTTGACGAAGACCTCGGCCTCGGTGGAGGCCGCCTCGAAGCGCACGAAGTAGCGGTGATCGGGCTTGGGCCGGACGTCGGCGAGCGGGAGCCGATACCAGCCGGTGGCGCGGAGCGGGCGCTCGCCGCGCTCGGCCTGCTCGCGGCCCCAGCAGTGGGGCACGGCGAGCGATTGCCAGGCCGAGTCGTCGAAGGCGGGTTTCTCGGCCCCGGCGCTGTCGCCGATCGCGAAGCGCCAGCCTTGGTCGAGCGAGGTGGATTCGCGCGCAGGGGCGAGTCTGGCGGAGAGGAGAAGCGCGAGCGCGAGCGGGGAGAGGAGTCGGCGGAGCATCGAAGGAAGGGGCGTGGGGAGCGGGGCGGGAGCCATGGATTCGGGGAAGTCGCGGCCTAGCCTGCAAAACCTATCTCCGGCGGGCGGTCGCGAACAGGGCGCCGCCCGTGGTTCGCGACCGGACGGGACGTGCGAGTCGGGAGGCGGTTTCGTTCTCGCGCCCGCGCGTCGCGGTCCTTGGCCTAGGCGTCGGGCGGCGACGCAAGGTGTTCGCGTCTTCGCCCCGTCCCATCCCCAACCCCCACACGCGTATCATGAATCGATTCCTCGGCGCCGCCCTGTTCTCCTCCTTGTGTCTGCTAGAATCGCTCGGCGCGGCCTCGGCCGAGACGCCGGCGGCGCCGCCCTTCCCGGTGTCGATCGAGGTGGACGCGGCCCGTTCGCTCGGCGAGCTGAAGCCGATCTGGCGCTTTTTCGGCGCGGACGAGCCGAACTACGCGACGATGCCGGACGGCAGGAAGCTCATCGGCGAGCTCGGCGAACTGAAGCCCAAGCAGGTGTATTTCCGCGCGCACAACCTGCTGACGAGCGGCGACGGCAAGCCGGCGCTGAAGTGGGGCAGCACCAACATCTACACCGAGGACGCGAACGGGAACCCCGTCTACGACTTCAAGATCGTGGACGAGATCTTCGACACCTACCTCGCGCGCGGCGTGCGCCCGCTGGTGCAGCTCGGCTTCATGCCCGAGGCGCTTTCGACGAATCCGCAGCCCTACAAGCACGACTGGAACCCGACCCGGAAATACGAGGAGATCATGACCGGGTGGACCTATCCGCCCAAGGACTACGACAAGTGGCGCGAGCTGGCCTACCAGTGGACGAAGCATTGCGTGGAGCGCTACGGCAAGGAGGAGGTCGAGCAGTGGTATTGGGAGGTGTGGAACGAGCCGAACGGCCACTACTGGAGGGGCTCGCCGGCCGATTTCCGCAAGCTGCACGACTACGCGGTCGACGGCGTGCGCCGGGCCCTGCCCAACGCGCGCGTCGGCGGCTCCCACGTGGCGGGCGCGGGCGGTCAATATCAGCGCGATTTTCTCGAGCACTGCATCCGTGGGGTGAACTACGCCAACGGCGGAACCGGCACGCCGCTCGACTTCGTGGCCTTCCACGCGAAGGGATCGCCGAAGTATGTCGACGGCCGCGTGCGCATGGGGATCTCGGCCCAGCTGCGCGAGATCGACAAGGGCTTCGCGATCGTCGCCTCGTATCCGGAGACCAGGGACAAGCCGATCATCATCGGCGAGTCCGATCCCGAGGGCTGCGCCGCCTGCCAGGGGCCGCAGCTCGGCTACCGCAACGGCACGGTCTATTCCAGCTACACCGCGGCGAGTTTTTACCGGAAACATCTGCTCGCCGAGAAGCACGGGGTGAACCTCAAGGGCGCGCTGACCTGGGCCTTCGAGTTCGAGGACCAGCCCTGGTTCGCGGGCTTCCGCGTGCTGGCGACCAACGGCGTGGATCTGCCGGTGATGAACGTGTTCCGGATGTTCTCGCGCATGGGCGGCGAACGTCTGGCGACGACGAGCACGCGCGAGGTTTCGCTCGAGGCGATCATGAAGGACGGCGTGCGCGGCGAGCCCGACGTGGCGGCGCTCGCGTCCCTGGACAAGGCGGCGAAGACGCTGACCGTGCTGATCTGGCATTACCATGACGACGACATCGCCGGGCCGGACGCGGCCGTCTCGCTGGCGCTCGCGGGCCTGCCGAAGGAGGCGAAGCGGCCGCGCGTGACCCGCCACCTGATCGACGGGACGCACAGCAACGCCTACACCCTTTGGCAGGAGATGGGCTCGCCGCAGGACCCGACGCCGCGCCAATACAAAAAGCTCGAGGCGGCGGGCCGTCTGGCCGAGGCGAAGGCGCCGAAGCTGGAGCGCGGCGCGGACGGCCGGGCGACGCTCGCCTTCGCGCTGCCGCGGCAGGCGGTGACGTTGCTCACGGTGACGTGGTGAGTCCGGCGGCGCGACGGAGCCGCCTCCCCGCGGGGGGCGCCGCTCCGTCTTGATCGATCGCGGGCGCGCAAGGCGCGCCCTTACGAACGACGGACGTCGAGACCGCCCATCAAGGCGGTCGCGGCGGCGAAGGCGGCCTCGATCCGCCCGGGATCGGCTCCGTCGGCGAGGGCCTTTTCAAGATCGCGGAGCGCGGCGGGGATCTCCGACGCGGGCAGATAGCGGGCGATGCCGCGCATGCGATGCACGTGATTGGCCGCCCCGGCGGGTTTTTCACGCCAGACGGCGAGCGCGGAGCGCCATTCCTCGCGAAGGCTTTCCTCCAGCCGTGCGCGATCGACGGGCAGCCCGACGAGGCCCGGCGCCCGGGCGTCGGGCGCGGCCAGATCCGGGAGCGCGTCGCGGATCGCGGCCCAGAGATCGTCCGGTCGCAGGGGCTTGCTGAGGAAGCGGCGGGCCCCGGCCGCGAGCGCCTGGCTCTCCTTTTCGTCGGTGGCGTAGGCGCTGAGCACGATGATGGGCGGGGGATCGGCGGGGTGCGCGGCGAGCAGGCGGGGCATGAGCCTGGCGCCGTCGGTGTCGCCGAGCAGCCAGTCCATGATCACGAGATCGGGGCGGCGTTCGCGGATTTTCGCCTCGGCCTCCGCGCCGCCGCCGGCCCAGTCGGCCTCGAGGTTCCAGGCCCGAAGGTGGTGGCCGAGGACGAGCCGGTTGTAGGCCTCGTCCTCGACGGCGAGGACGTGAAACGTCCGCGCGGGGCGGGCATCGGTCCTGTCCGGAGTCGTCGCGGGCGCGTCGGGCGGGGAGGCGGTGCTCGCGGGCACGGTCAGCCAGAACACGAGTTGGCCGGCTTCGCGGCGGACGCCGACCGAGCCTCCCATCGCCTCCGCGAGGCGCTGGCAGATCGCGAGGCCGAGGCCGGAGCCGGCGGCGCCGATCTCGGCGGCGCGCTGACCGCGGCGGAAGGGGCGGAACCATTCGTCCAGATTTTCGTCCGCCGGGACGGAGGCGGGGCTCAGGACCTCGAGGTGCAGCTCCTGGCGGCCCGAGTCCGCGTCTTGGAGTCGGGCGCGCAGCTCGGCGCGGGGCGGCTGGCCGTATTTGAGCGCGTTGCCGACGTAGTTGGAGATGATCTGCCGGAGTTTTCCGGCGTCGCCGCGCAACCAGTGTTCGTCCGCGGGGACGCGTAGGACGATGCGGTCCCCGGCGGAGAGGGCGTGGTGCGCCACGCTGCCGCGGACGAGCGCGCCGAGCTCGAAACGCACGGGGCGGGCGACGGCGCGGCCCTGGGTGAGGCTCGCGAAGTCGAGGGCGTTGTCCATCGTCGCGACGAGTTGCTCGGCGCAGGCGCTGAGGGTGTCGATCAGGTAGGCGGGACGTCCGCGCAGGCTTTCCTGCCGGAGGAGGTGGAGCAGGCCGGTGATGCCGTTGAGGGGGTTGCGCACCTCGTGGTTGATGCCGGCGAGGAAGCGGTCCTTGGCCTCGTTGACCTGGCGGAGCTCGAGGGAGACGCGGATGACCTCGCGCTCCACTTGGTGGAGGAGGGCGCCGGCGAGCTCGACGATCGCCTCGCGGTCGAGTTCGTTGAGCCGGAGGCTCCAGCCGCTGGAGACGAGGCGCAGATAACCGGCGGGCTCGGCGGAGCCCGATTGGAGCGGAACGACCCAGAGGTCCTCGCGGTCGCGCCAGCGACGCGCCTCGCGCACGACGTCGTCCCAGCGGGAGAGGCGGGTGATGTCGTTCAATCCCTGGCGCGGGGGGATGACGCGGGGCTCGCCGTCGGCGTCGCGATACCAGATCTCGACGAGGTCGACGCCCAGGGTTTCTCGCAGCTCCTTGCAGACACGATCAAAGCCGGCGACGAGGTCGGTCTGCCCGCGAACAAGCGGGGAGAGCGCGCGGATCTTTTCGAGGTAGGCGAAGCGTCCGCCGTGGACGCGGCTGCGCAGGCGGTCGGCGTGATGGGTGAGCGAGGCTGGCGAGAGGAGGCCGGTCGCCAGCCAGGCGAGCAGCACGGCTCCCAGGCAGATGAAAGTCGCGGCGGCCGACAGGAGGTCGGGGCGCCACGCGTTGACCAGGAACAGCGTCAGGGCGCAGAGGCCGAGGAAAAACGCCGAGCGCGGAAAAGCGGCGAGCCAGCGCCCGCACGCGATGCGCAGCTCGATCAGGCGGTCGTTCGCCAGCCCGTGGGCGAGAAGGACGGGGAAAATCACGGGGGCCCAGGCGCCAAGCGGGGATACGCGGGTGGAGATGAGCGGGCCGCCCTCGGCGCCGAGGAGCGGGATCAGGTCGTTCAGGCCGAGCAGCACGAGGTAGCCTCCGATCAGGGCCGGCGTGCGCGCGCGGCGCCGGACCGCGGCGCTCTCGGCGAGCAAGTCGCGTCCGATCGCGAAGATCGTGCCGAGCCCGAGGGCGAGCAGTCCCAGTCCGGCGAGGGGCTCGAACGCGGGCGGTTTTTCG
>JACCDW011108348.1_pt1 | contig 12162 bp, 5 predicted proteins | sample 7449781 | NCBI WGS metagenome assembly JACCDW01 (sample SAMN15323449, study PRJNA562643) | freshwater metagenome | isolation source: river surface water | place: USA:Blue River Watershed | collected 2017-08-18
AAAGAGAATATACTAATAGTCAGGAAAAACAAACTCAAATAAATATTGATTCTATTTTCTGGACTTGATTTAATAATTAGTACAGCTGAAACCAGCAAACCAAAGAATGATACAATTTCAAACATAAATATGCGTTTATCTTTAGAACAACGATTGGACAATGACAACATTGTCGTTAGTGCTTCGACGCAAATCAAGTCAAATATGACCAAAATCAGATTTCGTAATTCTCCTGAATTGAATCAAAATTGGAAATCAAGCCAAAAGCCATGTACCAAAATTCAAAATAAATACGTTTAGGTAGAAAAACGACCGTTAAATCAATGATTGAGCATTTAATGATAGACAAATGAATTGTACCAATATCCCATTTAGGAACATTTTGGGAAATAAATACAAGGACCCTGAAGAATTTAGAGCCACAAAACAAGTGTAAAACAAATAGAAATAGAGCGATTAATTGACAATTGAATTCGTTCTTACGAACGGCTGCGATGCTCAGTCAAATACTCAAATGGAGTTTTATTTAATACCTTTTTGAAAGCATCCACAAAGTTAGCACGAGATAAATACCCACACTGGATTGAAATTGATTCGAGCGTTAACAGATCGGCTTTGCCTTCATTAATCAAGCTAACGGCATAATGCACACGTAATTCATTCTTCCATTCATTGAATGTTTGACCAAACCTATTTTTGATATAATATGAAATTTGATGAACCGGAAACTTAATTTCATCCGAAATAGTGGATAAAGAGAAACCTGGCTGTAAATAGGGTTTGGTCAATAAATATTCAGAAAATAATCTGTCAATTTCATTTAAATCATATTTGGCAGAATCTTGCGTCAACGATTCAAATTCCATTTCAATTTTTGCTTTACGAATTACTTTATTCCGCTGGACATCAAAATGCTTTTCAAATACAACTTTAGGACTAGCAAGCGTCGTAATTATAAATAAGGTGAAGAACGTACGTGAAGACAATAACAGAAACGACAACTCATCTGAATTGTCCAATAAAGTACCAAATTTAGGATTGACCTGAATTCCGATAACCAAAGTGGTTAAAAAGTGGCCAACAAAAAATAAAAGAAAGAACAAGTGATAGCTGTATGAAATCTTAGCAGAACTATTAAAACTGAATCCTTGCGATTTAAAACTTACCGTAAATAGATATATGCAAACAATAACATAGCAAAAGGTTTGAATCATTCTAAAAATTACATGCCAGTAATAGGGCATAAACAAGGTAGGCATATTGAAAACGGCACGCGTATCAATTAGAAATGTTTTAATTAGTTGATCTTTTTGAATTGGATCCCAAAAAATATAATCTGTTCCATTAATTAAAAATATAATAGCGGGTAAAAAGTGTACTAAATGAATAGGCTTAAAAGTCCAATTAACCTTAAAAATAGAAGAAAAATAAAGGTACATAAATGGACCTGCAATCATGTTAGGTATAATTACATAGGGATATATTTTAGTAATCAACCACCGAAATTCATTGGAGATAAAACTGAATGAAGTAACAGCATAAAATGAATTAAAAAAAATAAATAAGGCTAGATAAAAGTTTGAGCCATATTTATCTGTTCGATTGAAAAATATTAAAGCGGCTAAAATAAATCCTAGTGCAGTTACGAAGAATATCATATGATGTAAAGAAGAACAAGGCGGTTAAAATCAGTAACAAATTGCGTATATAAAATCAATTACACGGTTACAGTGAACTAAAACATGTACTTATTTTCTAAAAAAACACAAATTAGCTACCCTTAAGGCATATACTTTCTTTCTACATGCTTCAGCACATCCTCCTTGTAAAACAAAACCTCTTTAAATTTTCCTTCTGCATAATTTTGCGCTTGATCAAAAAAGTGTGGAGATGCCGGATTGCCTTGTTGGCCTCCTGCCAACAGTGAATAGGCCTTTACTTTGGGACCAAATTCAATCGCACAGACAAAACTATTCCCATTCACCCCATACCATTTCTTTGACCCTTGAAAAGGTCTACTTGTGTAAGAAGGCAATTGACCCCAAGCCGAAGAAGTAAAGGGTACAGGAATACTCGGTTTCGCATCATCAAAAATGGCCGTATTAGCTATACGCTGAAAACGATTCATGTCACCCCAGCTCACGTTCCACCGTCCAAAGTCCCGCATCAAGTCGGCATATACCGCTTGCAATGCCTCCACAGTTTCCGTGCCTGGATGATTCACCGCATAGCGGGTAAAATTTAGAACGGGATCCGTTAAACCACCAAAATTTAATGGCTTCGGAATCTTTGGTAAGATCTTTAAGCCCCAACGAACAGCAAGGGTCTGTGCGACTGATGCATTACTGACATGATAATCCCAATGCCGTAAACTATCCACCAAAGGCCGCAACGCCTCCACAGGTTGCGCATCAAAATCACGAATTAATGCCGGCATTAATACCTCAAACGCCGCTAAATTTCGATCATATCCCAAGGCAATCAAGCCATTCAAATCCATGCGCTGTGCCTGACTAAACAAACGCACGGCATTTTTATCTCTAAAATTTTCCCCATCAGGTGCCATGTAAACGGGGTAATCAGCTCGCTTCGGACTCGAGGTACCCGAAACCGTAAATGGGGTAGAATTGCAATTTTGGATCCAAGCTGTCTCTGGATTCACCACCTGCACAATATCTTTTAATTCATGTAATCCCTTCCAATCATTCGCTGAATTGGTTCCATCCTGAACCAAACCCCAATCCTTGGACGCATCCCGACGTGGCACATAATTTCCATGCCAATACGCAATGTTACCTTGATTATCCGCATAAACCGTATTATTTGAGGTATTAGCCCGCATTTCCATCACCTTCGTATATTCTGCTAAACCTTTGGTCTTCGTACGCAACCAGCTCTGTTCCAGACTTTTCAACGAACGATTGTAGGAACGAACAGAAATCCACTTACCGTCCCGAGCCGCCATGACAGCCCCGCGATGGGTGTAAAACGCACGGACCAATCGTGGATTGGATTCTCCCTTGACACGCAACGGAATTTCCTTTTCTTTCATGTTCAACCATTTACCGTCTAGCTGGTATTGAAATCCTTCCCCCAAGGAACGTGTGTTTTCTGCATATAAATCAGCCACATCTACCTCGCTTGAGGTATGTATCCAGCCACCAAAAGGATTAAATCCTTGGTAAATAAAAAACTGACCCCACGTCACCGCACCATAAACATGTAATCCCTGTTCTGAACTTACATGCACCTCTGGTCTAAAATAAAACGTCACGTGTGGATTGATGTACAACAGTGAATTTCCCGTTGTAGATAAACTTGGCCCAACGGCAAAACCATTTGAGCCTGTCAACTTTTCATCAGGTCCATGAGGCGTGGACTGCGCAAACGAAACAGCGGAATGAAGTTGGTAAAATTTAGCCGCCTCCGCAGCATTAACATCTCCTGTAGAAATTGCCCCAATAGATCCGTCCGTCCACAACAGGGGATACCAAGGCTCAAAATGAGTTAATAAAGCGGGTTTAACCTGTTTGTTTTTGTATAAGTAATAATTGATCCCATCTGCATAGGCAACTAATAAATCTTTTAACCAACGTGGGCTTTTGGCATAATCCGCCTTCGCCTCCTCCGCATCTATAATTAATCGAATGTATAAATCATTCGCTAATTCTGATTCGCCCTTGACTTCCGCCATACGTCCCAATTTCTCAATGTAATTCATTTCAACGCGAGAAAAGTCATCCTCACATTGGGCGTATAGTAATCCAAAAACGGCATCGGCATCTGTTTTGCCATAAATGTGGGGAACACCATACGAGTCCCGAATGATCTCCACGTGGGAAGCATGTGCTTTCCAACGAACCAAATCGCCTGAAGTCTGACCAAATATTGATCCCCCAATAATTAGGAAAAAGAAACTAAATTGAGTGATTGATTTCATATGAATTGAATTTATAATTCTAAATGATAACAACTGTATCGTACTATCCTGATATATTTTTAAGCTAGACAATTTATAATTAATTTAAATTCGACAAAAGCCTCAAATTCTCCAACATAAACCTACAGATTCGTGCAAATAAATTCAGTAGGTCTACTTATGTTTGTATCTACGATTAAACCTATCAATTTTGAAAAAAATTCTCTACCTGTTTTTACTGGTCTTTCCTCTCGTTGCCTCCGCCCAAAATCGATTTAAAATATCAGGACGCGTGATTGAAACTCCCACGCAATCACCCATTCCATTTTCAAGTATACGGATTCAAAAAGTAAATACGACGCAAGTTGTTTCCGGAGGGATCACCGACGAAAAAGGCATGTTTTCGTTCGATACCCCAGCAGGTATCTATGACATGCTTATTGAGAGTATTGGATTTGAAGCAAAAAAGATCGCCAATATTACGGTAGACAAAGCTACGGCACTAGGAAATATCGAGGTAAATCCCAGCACAAAAACCTTAGAAGAAGTAACCGTCAAAGGCCAAAGAGCCTCCGTGGAAATGGGCTTGGATCGACGCATATTTAATGTAGGGACGGATATTGCCAACAAAGGTGCCACGGCCGCCGAAATTCTTGGGAATTTACCTTCGATTCAAGTTAGTGGAGAAGGAGGAATCAGTTTACGCGGAAGTGATAATGTGCGCATTCTGATAGACGGGAAGCCTTCTACGTTAGTGGGCATCAATGGCTCATCTGGCTTAAGTTCCTTGCAGGGCAATTTAATCGACAAAGTAGAAGTAATTACCAACCCATCCGCACGCTATGAGGCGGAAGGCATGGCCGGCATCATTAACATCGTTTTAAAGAAAAACCAAAATCAGGGATTTAACGGAGCGATTGAAACCACAACGGGCTATCCTGAGAACTTTGGGGCGACGGCGATTGTCAACTACCGTAAAAACAAATTAAACTTCTTTTTGAACTACGGACTATTCTACCGCCGTACACCAGGAAGAGGGAATATTTATCAGGAAGTGTATGCCAATGGGCAAACGAACTATTTGGAACAAACCTCTAAGAATAACGTTCGAGGTATGGTTAATAATATCCGAGGTGGAGCGGATTACTTTTTCAATGACAAAACGATTCTAACAGGTTCGTATATCTTCCGCCGGACAGATGTTAAACGGATATCCGATTTCAACTACCGGGACTATAAGTTAAATAAGTTGAATTTGTATAGCATTACTGATCGCCAACAAGTCGAACTCGAAGCGGAGCCAAATGCAGAATACGCCCTAACCTTCAAAAAGAGCTACGCGAAGAAAGGAAAAGAGTTCTCGGCCGATTTACGGTATTTGGATTATTGGGAACGTTCAGATCAAACGTATACACAAGTAAGTAGAAAATCGGATAATTCACCATACCCGGAAAATGGTTTGGTTCAAAAGGCTTTAAATGATGAGTATGAACGCCAATGGATTCTTCAGGTAGATTATGCTAATCCAATAGGTAAAGATGGTAAAATTGAAACGGGTCTACGGACTAGCTTTCGTGATATGACCAATGATTACATTGTCACGCAGCTACAGCCCAATGGACAATTTACTACGATGGACGGCTTAGATAACATCTTTGTATACCAAGAGAACATTACAGCGGCATACGCGATATACGGAAACAAGAAAAATAAGTTTACCTATCAATTTGGCATAAGAGGAGAGAATACGGATATTCAGACGGAGTTGCTTGAGACAAAAGAGAAGAACCCGCGACAATATGCTAATCTTTTCCCTAGCGCGCATTTTAGTTATATTTTATCCAAAGACAATTCGTTGCAATTAGGTTATTCTCGGAGGGTTCGTAGGCCTACCTACAATGACCTAAGCCCATTTGTGACGCTTTCAGATAATCGAAACTTCTTTTCAGGTAACCCGGATTTAAATCCAGAGTTTACGGATTCATATGACTTAGGCCATTTGAAATACTTTGAGCAAGGAAGTGTAAGTTCTTCACTCTATTACCGAAACACGACGGGTAAAATTGATCGCATACGTTCTGTGGATGCAAATGGGTTTTCGAGAACGTTGCCAGAGAATTTAGCGAACCAACAATCCATGGGTCTTGAGGTAACGAGTTCAGTCAATTTGACGAAAGCCTACAAAGCGGATTTGAGTTTAAATGCTTTCCGGGCGATTACGGATGCCACGAATGTAAATGCAAATTATAAAAGCGATACCTATTCTTGGTTTGTTCGCCATACCTCCCGCATTAAATTAAATTCGGCAGTGGACCTCCAAATACGTGCTAATTATGAGGCTCCCCAACAAACTCCTCAAGGTACACGAGGAGAAATTGCTTGGATGGACCTTTCTGCTTCTAGAGACATCATGAAAGGAAACGGAACTTTAAGTTTAAACGTGTTGGACGTTTTTAGTTCGCGAATTAATCGGAGTGAAGCTATGGGCGAAGGATTCTACACCAAAAGTAGATTTCAGGGCCGCTTAACTCAAGTAAATTTGACATTTAATTACCGATTTAAAACCACCAAACAAGCCGCCAAACAGCGACGCAGTATGATGGACGAAGAAAATTAATGAATACTATGAAAAAAACGAGACTGTTGGCAGGGGGCCTAGTCGCCCTAGCCGTTTGGAGTTGCACCAGCTCCTTGGAGAAACAAGCTTACCAAGTAATCTTTGAAGATCAAGATCAGATTGCGGAGCGTGCACAAGCCGCCAAAGAAAAATTACCCATTAAGTTAACCCCAGGCATGACAATCACGCGCTGGGCATCGGATAGCTTAGCGCCTGATCCTGTCGCGATAGATATTGACGATCAAGGAGCGGTTTATCTCAATAGCACCAACCGGGGAAAGGTATCTGAATTTGACATTCGCGGACACCGCGATTGGATGACAGAATCTATTGGTTTTCAAACTGTAGAAGATCGAAGAGCCTTTTTGCGTCGGACATTTTCCCCTGAGAACAGTGAAAAAAATGCGTGGCTGCCAGATTTAAATGGTGATGGCATTCATGATTGGCATGACCTAACTGTCGAAAAAGATGAAATCTGGAAATTAGAGGATAAAAATGGTGATGGCTATGCGGATCAAGGAACGCGTATTTTAAATCAATTTAACCAAGAGGTGACAGATGTCGCGGGGGGCCTACTCGTACGTAAAAATGATGCATTTGTGGCTATTGGACCTGATTTATGGCGTTTAGATAATACAAACAAAAAAGGTCTATGGACTAATGCTAAATCCATCGCAACTGGATTTGCGGTGCATATTGGTTTTGGGGGACATGGGATGTCGAGTGTGATTGAAGGACCTGATGGAAAAATCTATTGGCAGATTGGTGATATTGGAGCGAATATTACGACTGTAGATGGACGCAACCTACCTAACCCAAATTCGGGTGTTCTGGTACGTTCGAACGCGGATGGTACCGATTTAGAAATTGTTGCATCGGGTATTCGAAATACTCATGAATTTGTATTTGATCACTATGGAAACATCATCAGTTCGGATAACGACGGTGACCATCCAGGTGAAAGTGAGCGCTTAGTACATATTGTTGAGGGGGCTGATATTGGGTGGCGGTCAAACTGGCAGTATGGAAAGTACACTGATCCTAAGAACAATTTGTACAAAGTATGGATGGATGAGAAATTATATATCCCACGTTGGGAAGGCCAAGCCGCTTACATCATTCCTCCGATTCGTAACTTCCACAATGGTCCTACGGGAATGATTTACAATCCAGGTACTGCATTAGGAAAAAAGTGGTTAAACAAGTTTTTCTTAGTGGAATTTGTGGGTAATGCAACGAACTCACACATTTGGTCATTTGATTTGAAGCCGAAGGGAGCTTCGTTTGATTTCAAATCTGAAGTAGATGTAGTGAGTGGTATTTTACCTACCGGTATTCGTTTTGGACCTGAGGGTGCTTTATATGCAGCGGATTGGGTGACGGGCTGGGACATTAAAAACTTTGGCCGGGTTTGGAAATTAGATGTGGATGAAAAATCAAATGATTTAGCTACAGAGCGTGCACAGACGAAAGCCAATATTCAAATGGATTATTCCAAAGCCGGAGTTCCACAATTAGCGAGCTTATTAGCATATGAAGATATGCGTGTTCGCCAAAAGGCACAATTTGAATTAGTTGCGCGTGGACTAGCTGCGGAATTGTGGAAGGCTATTGCTCAGAAAGACAACCAGTTTGCGCGTATTCATGGAATATGGGGAATAGGGCAGTTGGCCGCGAAAAACACAGCAGTTGCTGCTGGTTTAGTGGGCTATTTGTCAGATTCTGATGTAGAAATTCAGGCACAGGTATTGAAAGTTTTAGGAGATGTACGGTACAAAGGTGCTGAAAAAGAGTTCATTGCAGCTTTAGGGTCCTCTTCACCGCGCGTTCAATTCTTTGCGGCGCAGGCATTGGGACGTACGGAAGCAGCCTCTGCAGTTCCAGGGCTGTTAAAATTAATTGAGCAAAATAAAGATGAGGATGTCTATATCCGCCATGCAGCGGTGTTAGCATTAAGTCGGATTGGTCAAGTGGAACCAATTGCGGCACTAGCGAGCTCTTCGAATCGTTCGTTGCGAATTGCGGCAGTTTTGGTATTGAGACGTTTAGCGAGTCCAGCAGTAGCACGCTTCTTAACGGATTCAGATATGTATATTGTAGCGGAAGCGGCTCGTGCGGTACATGATGATTTATCAATTCCAGCAGCCTTGCCAGCTTTGGCAGGATTGTTAGCTAATCCTTCGATTACTTCGGAAGTAATTGTTCGCCGGGCAATTAATGCCTGTCTGCGTGTAGGGACAGCTAAAGAAATTGATTTATTAGTGAGTTATGTTCAGCGCAATGACATTCCAGATGCTATGCGCGCAGAGGCGATTGCAACTTTAGGTACCTGGGGCGATCCATCTGTAATGGACCGAGTTGATGGTCGGCATAGAGGTAAGTTGGACCGCAACGCACAAGATGTAGTCGCTAAAATCCAACCAATCATTCCGTCGTTTATTCGTAGTAAGAATGTTGAGGTATTGAATGCGACAGGACGTTTAGTGGCTGAGCTAGGAATTAAAGATGTCTCAGCGGATCAAACACAATTGTTTTTGAATCATCCTAGTGCCAAAGTGCGAAGTGGGCAATTAAGTTCATTGATCAATTTGAAGGATGTAAATTTACCCTTGCTGATTCAAAAGGGTATGGAAGATGCAGATCGTACGGTTAGAAGCTTAGCGATGGGTTCTTTGGATAAAATTTCGATTACCAAGGCGCAATTACCTGGGGTTGTGAATCCAATTTTTGAAAAAGGAACAATGAATGAGCAGCAACAAGTACTTCAAAGTATGGCTAAAATGGATGCTGCGAATACATCGGACGTTTTAAACGATTTAATTGCACGCATGTTACAAGGCAAATTACCAGCTGGGATTAAATTAGACCTAATGGAGGCAGTGGAAGCAACAAAAGAGGAAAAGTTAATCGCACAATTAGATGCTCTAAAAACCAAAGGTACCTTAACGGATGAGTTCAAAGAGGCGTTGTTTGGCGGTAATTTACAAGTTGGCAATTTTATCTTTAACCGTAACCAGACTGCTCAATGTGTTCGTTGTCACAATGTAGGGGGTGAAGGAGGCAATGTAGGTCCTTCTTTGAAAGGAATCGGAAGCAAGTTGACACGCGAACAACTCCTACAAGCCTTAATTGAGCCAAGTGCTCGGATTGCCCCAGGCTTTGGAACGATTGCATTGACTTTGACGGATGGTCAAGAAGTGAGTGGCTCGTTAATCTCAGAAACGGAAAAAGAAATTCAGTTGAAAACGAATGAGGCAGAACCTTTACGTATCGCGGTGAGCCGGATTAAATCACGTGAAAACTATCCTTCTTCGATGCCAGCGATGGGCTCGATGTTAAGTAAACGAGAGATTCGCGATGTCGTCGAATACTTAGTTTCGCTGAAATAATCATTGAGAATTACACGTTAAACACGGCCAAACCTAACCGGTTTGGCCATGTTTGTTTATGTGGATGAGATAAACCAACTAATTAAAAATTCTTATGATTGATTAGATAAAGTTTTATGAAGCAGAACTAAGCTTATATTTCTACTGATACCGTATTTTTGTTGATCAAAATTCAGAAAAATCCAATTGCCTTTTTAAAATTTCTTCACCCATGAAAAATCATAATTTAGATCCTAAAGATGGTTTCGCGGGCTTAAAAGAAAATTTCGTTCAAGATGCAAGTTCGGGATTCATTGTATTTTTATTAGCATTACCTCTAAGTCTGGGAATCGCCAAAGCATCCGAATTTCCACCCATCATGGGATTAATCACCGCAATAGTTGGCGGAATGATTGTTAGTTTGTTTGCCGGATCACGCTTGACCATCAAAGGCCCTGCGGCTGGTTTAATTGTCATCGTAGCGGGCGCTGTCAATGAATTTGGCGGTGGAGAAATGGGATGGCATTTGGCGTTGGGAGCGTTGGTCGTCGCAGGTATCCTTCAAATCCTTTTAGGACTATTCAAACTGGGGAAATTAATGGATTTCTTTCCCTTATCTGCCATACATGGGATGTTGGCATCTATCGGTTTAATCATCATTGGAAAGCAAATTCCGGTTTTATTAAATGTAAATCCAGCACTAAGTCAAGGTAAAGATCCAATCGCGTTGTTTGCCTCTATACCCGAATTTATTTTGAATTGGGATCCCAAGGCAACAGGTATTGGTTTAATTAGTTTAGCCATTATGATGGGGTGGCCTTATATCAATCATCAATTTATCAAAAAAATACCTGCCCCATTAGTGGTTTTAGCGATCGCCATTCCAGCTGAACTATTGCTCAATTTTCAGTCGACAGCACCTAGATATGCACTTGTACAAGTTGGCAATTTACTCGATAGCATCCAACTAAATGTAAGTTTTGAAGGCGTGAACCAAACGGCAACGTTTATCAAATTTGTGATCATGTTTGCGCTTATTGGCTCACTTGAATCTTTATTGACCGTTAAGGCCATGGATATGTTGGATCCCTTTCATCGCAAATCCAACGCGAATAAAGACTTAATCGCAATCGGAATCGGGAATACGCTCGTAGCATTTTTAGGTGGGTTACCGATGATTTCTGAGGTCGCGCGGTCCTCGGCAAATATCTCAAATGGAGCCAAAACAAGATGGTCAAATTTCTTTCATGGTTTCTTCATTCTGATTTGTGTCTTACTGGCTTCAGATTTGATTGAATTGATTCCTAACTCAGCTTTGGCTGCTATGTTAATCACGGTAGGAATTAAATTAGCTCACCCTAAAGAGTTCATTCGAACGTTTGAAAAAGGAAAAGAGCAATTACTAATCTTTTTGGTGACCATACTCGTCACATTAACAATTGATTTATTAGCAGGAATTGCCGCTGGAATTTTAACAGAAATTTTAGTGAATCTCTTTAATGGAAAGCAATTAAGTGCGCTTTTTAAAGCCCCTACGGAAGTATCGTTTACACAAGATGCTTATTTAGTTGAAATTTCAGATGCAGCTGTATTTTCGAATTTCTTAGGGATCAAACGAAAATTGGAAGCTATTCCTCCTTCATTTCCTGTTACGATCGATTTATCTAAAACCAAACTAGTGGATCATTCGGTCATGGAAAATTTAGAGCAATTTAAACTCGACTATGAACGGGAGGGTGGAACGGTTAAAATTGTGGGATTACAAGAGCATGAAGCTGTTTCAGATCATAAATCTGCCGCACAAAAACGAAAATAGTAGATCTACTTTTACCTATGAAATACCGTGAAACTCACGGTATTTTTTTTGTCCTTACAATTATCAGGACAAAAAGTTCAAAAAAAAATCAATATATTTAAACCTAATTAAACCTATTCAATGAAACGGATTTTAACTGGCTGCATCTTGCTGCTGGGTATTTGTCAGTCCTTGGCACAGGTTTGGGTATCTCAGCCCAAGCGTGCGGATATGTGGCATGAAAATCCAAGTCTTTCTTTTCAAGCAGGCCAAAATTCTGGCATTATCATTAACCCGCTACTTACGTTTCAGTCCATCGATGGTTTTGGCTATACGCTTACCGGCGGATCAGCTGATGTCATTCAAGCGTTAGATCCTGTGAAGCGTGCAAACTTATTACAGGAATTATTCGGTACGAAAACGGGACAAATGGGCATTTCGGTGTTACGGATAGGAGTGGGAG
>JACCDW011306850.1_pt1 | contig 12162 bp, 14 predicted proteins | sample 7449781 | NCBI WGS metagenome assembly JACCDW01 (sample SAMN15323449, study PRJNA562643) | freshwater metagenome | isolation source: river surface water | place: USA:Blue River Watershed | collected 2017-08-18
ACAACAACAAACAGTATAATATGAACGAAAATGAATTAATGAGCAGATTGGTTGCTTCAAAAGCCATAATGGACAAGTCAAACACTATCAAAAGAGGTGACGTAAGAGAGTCTGCACCAATTATGAATACAGATTTTGATATACCTCAAGCAAAATATAATATTCCATCAGAGTTCCTACAAGAACAACAATCATCACCACAACCTTACTTAAGTTCACTTCCAAGAGAAAATACAAAACCTGTTGGAGCACCTACGGTAGATGCTATCAAAAATTCAAAGTTACCTGATGAAATAAAGAAATTGATGATTGAACATCCAATCAACCAACCTCAACAACAACAGAGTGCAACTCTTTCTGACGATTTAATTGAAAGAGCGTCAAGGTTAATGAAATCAGGTACAAACAACTATACACCCGAGTCTGCAAAACCAAAAACTGTTGTTAAAGAATCATCTAATTTAGACATGTCTAAAATCCAACAAATGATTGAAGACGCAGTAGAAAGAGCTCTTGAGAAAAACGGTATGATTGTAGAGAGTGTTGAAAAAACAGGTGAGTTATTTTCATTCAAAGTTGGTAAACACATCTTCGAAGGCAAAGTTACCAAGATTAAAAAGTTATCCTAACATATTTCTTTATTTGATTTGAATTGTTATACTTTAACAATATAACATTTCATTATGCCCAAAATCAATGTATTAGTCGTACCCTCAGATAGAACAGGTGTCGGCAAGTTTAGGTCAGTAGACCCCCACATTTTTTTACAAAATTTATATCCTGAAGACTTCTATGTAGACATAGTTTATGATGTCCCATATGATGATGAATCCTTTTGGAAAAAGTACCAAATTGTTGCATTCCACAGAAGTTTAGGTCCTGATTTCGATAAAGCGTATGAGTTAATTCCTAAATTAAAAAGTTGGGGAATTAAAACCGTATGTGATATCGATGATTATTGGATGCCAGGTAAGGAACACCCAATCCACGATATTATTAAAATCAATAAGATTAACGAGAAGATTGTTGCCAACCTGAGAGTTTCAGAATATGTAACAACAACGACATCTTTATTTGCGGACGAAATCAAAAAAATTAATAAAAATGTTTTTGTGTTTCCAAACGCAATCAACCCTAACGAATCGCAGTTCAAAGAACCAACACTTCCATCAGAAAAATTGAGAGTTGGTTGGCTTGGTGGTTCATCTCACCTTCATGACTTGGAACTTCTTGACCAACCTTTGGGTAAGTTAGTTTCAAAAGCAGACAAACTACAGTTTGTTCTTTGTGGATTCGATACAAGAGGTACGATTACAGAAATCAACGCTCAAACTAAAGAACACAAGAAAAGAAATATATTACCTCACGAAACTGTTTGGGCTAAGTATGAAAGTATCTTCACCCAAAAATACCAAATCGTATCAGAAGATTATAAAAAGTATCTTTTGGAATATACTCAGGAAAGTTATCCAAACGAATTACAGGAGTCATATGTTAGGGTTTGGACAAAACCTGTTCAATCTTATGCCAAGAATTATTCAAAATTTGATGTATCTTTGGCACCAATCAAGAACCACCTCTTCAACAGAGTTAAATCTCAATTAAAAGTTATTGAGGCGGGTTTTTATAAAAAGGCAATTATTGCGTCTAACATCGGTCCTTATACAATTGATTTGAAACATTGTTTAAATAATGGTAATTTTGTTGACGGTAATGCTCTACTAGTTGATGAAAACAGAAATCACTCTGATTGGGCAAAATATATAGACAAGTTAGAAAAGAATAGAAACATGGTCATCGATATGGGTGAGAGACTTTATGAAACAGTAAAAGACACATACGATTTAAATGTTGTAACAAAAAACAGAGCGGAATTTTATAAATCAATTTTATGATTCAAGTACCATTAAACAAGTTGCTTTTTATTGATATTGAAACTGTTGGGTGTGAACCTGATTGGGATTCTTTTAAGAAAAACAAACCTGAACTTTCATTTCAATTTGAACATATTCAGGACAACCTCAGAAAAAGATTCCCTGAAGAATCAGAAACTCCACTTGAACAGTTGTTTGTTAATAGGGCCGCTTTGGTACCAGAGTTCTTAAAAATTGTTTGTGTAAGTGCAGCATTTGTTGTTGAAGGACAAGTAAAGATTCAGTCCTTTCATAGTAACGATGAAAAGAAACTGTTACAAGACGTTCAAAAACTATTATATAGGTCGGGAGAATTAGGATTCTTCCTATGTGGTCATAACGTAAAAGGATTCGATATCCCTGCTTTGGCAAAAAGAATGATAATCAACGGATTACTTCCTCCCAAATTATTACCAGGTCATGAAGTCAAACCGTGGGAGGTTAAGGCTGTTGATACAAAAGATATTTGGCAATACGGTGGTTTTGGTCAGTTCGCTTCTTTAGAATTGATGTGTGTTTGTTTGGGAGTTGAATCTTCCAAAAATACTGAGGTTGTTGGAAACAAAGTTCACGAAGCATATTGGAAAAAGAATGATATTGAAGGTATTGTAAAATATTGTGAAAAAGATGTAACTCAATTAATTGAAGTCATAAAAAAATTAATAACTTTAAAATGATGCAAGAAGAAGTTAAAAAATCTGATGAAGAGATTTGGAAAGAAATCTACGAACAATTTAACAAGATAAAAGAAGAAATCGGTATTGAACCCGATGAAGAATATCGTAAGGAATTGGAAGATATGTTCGGCATGTCTATTGAGGATATGAACGAGGAGACTACAGTTGCAATGCTTAGTCAAAACATTGAAATTGAGATGATTCATCCAAACGCAATATTTCCTTCATACAACTATCCGTCCGATTCAGGATTCGACCTTTACTCTGTTGAAGAAATTACTTTGGAACCTTTTGGTAGAGCTGCGATTCCAACAGGATTAAAAGTTAGTTTTAATGAAGGATATGAAATACAAGTTAGAACAAAAAGTGGATTGGCTTTGAACCAAGGGCTAATGGTACTAAATTCACCAGGTACTGTAGACCAAGGTTATACGGGTGAGGTCAAAGTAATTCTTTTTAACACAAACCCAAATAAAGTGACGGTCCATAAAGGTATGAAAGTGGCTCAAGCTGTTTTATGTCCTGTAAAAAATGGGAAGTATGTAAACTTGGTGTCTGTAGACAAAGTCGAAGACAAAGACCGTGGTGAAAACGGATTTGGTAGTACTGGAATTTAAAATGTAGGTATGGGAAAGTATTATGAAAACTTGGATACTCTGATTGAGTTAATCAAGAAAATAGATAAAAAACACTTACTCGCAGAATTCATTTTGGATTGTATTCAAATTGTGAAAAATGAACCAAACTTAACTCCACATGAAGTTATCAAATTAGCAAAGAAAAAAAGATTATCGTAATGTTAACTGTAGGATATTCAACAAGGGAACACAAACCTGAATTTATTGAATACCTGAAAAAGTCTTCAGGATTCAAGAAAATTAATGTTATAGAAAAAATTAATAACGGAGACAAATCCCTATCTCAAATATATAATGAAATTTTAGATGAGTCAGAAACAGACATAGTTTTGTTATGCCACGACGATATCTATTTTGATACAAATTCTTGGTATGCAAAACTGATGAAACATTTTGAGAAATCAGACTATGGAATTATCGGTATGGCAGGAACCACTAGTATGCCATCGAGTGGTCAGTGGTGGGAGGATAGACGAAAAATGATTGGTATCGTTAACCACGAACACCAAGGGAAAAAATGGGAATCAAAATACTCCGAGTCTTTTGGAAATTCAATAAGTCCTGTTGTAGTATTAGATGGTTTATTTTTAGCCGTTAGTAAAAGTAGAATTAAGAAAAAATTTAATGAAGAATTCAAAGGGTTCCATTTTTACGACATACCTTTTTGTTTCGAAAATTTTTTAGAAAGTGTAAAGTTAGGTGTAATCACTAATATTAGAATCACACACAAATCGATTGGTGCAACCAATCAACAATGGGAAGAGAATAGACAGTTGTTTGAACAAAAGTATAAAGACAACCTCCCTTTCAAAATACCATTTGACCCACAAAGAAAAATTAAAGTGCTTTTGTCCTGTCTTTTTTTCAGGTCCTTCACAGGTTCAGAACTATACGTTTATGAATTAGCGCGCCAACTCCAAAAATTAAATTGTGATGTTACCGTTTTATCTCAAATTGGTGGTGTATTAACCGACATGGCTAAAAGAAATGGTATCAAGGTTTTAAGTTTTGAACAAGCACCTGGTTTCAAAATGGGGGATGGAACCTGGGGATTTACAACTGAAAAGGGTTTTGAAGCATCGAAACCCAACATGATGTATCGTGTCTCCGAAGCACCATTTGATATTATCCATATGCAACACAAACCTGTTGCAGAAAGAATGATGCAGTTTTATCCTGAAGTAGAGAAAGTATATTCAATTCATTCAGAGGTGATTGAATTGGAAAATCCGATTAAGGATAAATCCATAAAAAAATACATCGCGATTAGACCTGAAATTAAGGATTACCTTACAAAAGAATTTCAAATCCAAGATGAAGAGATTGATGTAATTTATAATCCAATCGATGAAGAGAAGTTCAAATCAAAAAATCCAAAGGACGAAAATTTCATTTTGTTTGTTGGGACAATTGATTACTTGAGAAGAGAAACGATTATGGATTTGATTGATTATACCAAAGAAATTGGAAAAGAACTTTGGATAGTTGGTGAAGATAAATCAAATTATCTTCCTCAGATTTTATTAAACCAACACGTTAAACATTTCCCACCAACATGGTCAGTAGAAACATTCATCAACAGATGTTCTGAAACTGCTGGTATCCAATTAGGAAGAACAACTATTGAGGGTTGGATGTGTGGAAAACCTGGCTGGATTTATAAAGTTGATTCAGGTGGTTTTATACAATCCAAAGAATTACATCAAGTACCTGAAGATATAGACAAGTACAAAGCATCTCTTGTTGCCCAAAAAATTAAATCAATATATCAAGAAATATTATCGTGATTATTCTTACTACAACTTATAATTGTGAAAAATACATTGAAAGATGTGTTTTGAGTATAATGAGTCAGAACTTCAAAGATTTCACTTGTTATATTACAGATGATATGTCTACAGACAACACTGTTGAAATAGTTAAAAAAACTATTCAAGGAGACGATAGATTCATATTAATAGAACACCATTGTAAGTTCTATCAACCAGGAAATTATGACCAAGTAATAAGATTCAGAGCAATTGACGGAGATGAGATTTGTGTTGAGGTTGATGGAGATGATTGGTTGCCTAATCCTAATGTACTTAAAAATATCAACGAAGTTTACCAAGACCCTAATGTTTGGATGACCAGTGGTTCATTCAAATACCATGACGGTAGACCAGGTTTTGCAAATCCACCAACAAGTACCGACGTAAGAAAACAAACATTTACTCTTTCTCACATGAGAACTTGGAAAGCTTGGTTATGGAAAAAAATTGAAATTGAAGATTTGAAAGATGAGAATGGTAACTATTGGGAAGTTGCTGGTGACTTGGCATTTATGTTTCCAATGTTTGAAATGTGTGGTTTAGAACATTATAGATTTCTACCTGAAATAAATTACATTTATAACGAATCGAATCCAATTAACGACCATAAAGTTAATATGTCCAAAGTTGTTCAAACGGTTAATAAAATAAGAAATAAAAAACCATACAGTAAATTATGAGCCATACCGTTTTCAACGATTATTGGAATAGAGATGATGGTAATAACAAATTGATTTTAAATTACCCGTTGACCAAAGAGTCTTGGATTTTAGAATTAGGTGGATTTGAGGGTTGGTTTACTCAAAAAGCCGTTTCGGAAACTGAATCTAACATTATAGTTTTGGAACCAATCAATCAGTTCTGCGAAAAAATTCAAACTAAGTTTCACGATAATTCTAGAGTTCACGTAGAATGTAAAGGTATTTCAGATAAAAGAAGAAGTTCAATTATTTACGTCAATGGAGATAGTTCTTCTCAACATATCCAAGTTTCTGGTTTAAAAAATGAAATAGAATTATACCCTTTAGAATACTTTTTAGAAAAATACAATTTAAATAAAATTGATTTAGCCCAATTGAATATCGAAGGAGAGGAATACAATTTATTAAACCATTGGATATCTACAGGACAAATCAACCTTATAAAATACTTACAAATTCAATATCACATTATTGATGAAACAAGCCGAGATAGGAAATCAAAAATTGAAGAGGGTTTACTAACTAACGGGTTTATAAATAAGTGGGACTATGATACGGTATTCACTTCTTGGGAAAACACAAAAATATGAGCTTCGATTCAAGCATAGAAAATATCATCAAAAAAATTGATGGGGATTCAAAAATTAAAAACATACTTCACATTGGTGCATGTTTGGGGGAAGAGGTTCATTTCTACAAAGAGTTAAAACCTGAATCAGTTTATTGGTTCGAACCAAACCCAAAACTACTTTCCAAATTAAGGTCTAATGTTGAAGAAAAAGGTTTTGAGAACCTTGTTTTTCCTTATGCCGTAAGTTCAAAAAAAGGAAAAGCATCTTTCAATATTATAGAAGATACTGCAAAAACAAATCCAGGTTGTTCATCATTATCAGAATTAAAAGTTCATTCTGAACTTTATAAACACATAAAAAAAGTAGATACCTGCGAGGTAGATACAATCAATATTGATGAGTTTTTAAAGGAAAACAATTTAAAAACAAATTTTGACTTAGTTAGTTTAGACACTCAAGGTCATGATTTTGAAATATTAAATTCAAGTCAAATTATTCTGAACTCAAAAATAATTGTGATTGAAACAGCCAAAGTTGAACTTTACGAAGGTCAGGTTATTGATGAAGAAATTGAAAAGTTTCTGATTAACAAAGGTTATAGAAAAGAATATTACCACGAGTTTCATCAAGTTTGGGGGGATACTCTTTTTGTTAAAAATTAATATGGAAAACGTAATAACATCTTTTTTCATGGGTGGGTTAGGAAATCAACTATTCCAAGCCGCTCATGCTCTTTCTCAAGGTTGGAAACACAATAGACCCGCTGTTTTCATACCACGTTCACACACTCCAGGTCAAGGGAGAAATACTCAAAATTATTTGAACAACATTTTTAGAAATCTAAAATTTGTTGATAACATCGATGGTACTACAATACAAGAGCCGTCATTTGAATATGGTGGTGTAACCCCTTCGGAAAACAACACAATATTTTATGGGTACTTTCAAAGTACAAAAAATTGGTTCGGGTACGAAAATGAAATAAGGGATATATTCCAACCTTCTCAAGAAACAATCGAATATTTTTTTGAAAAATACCCCCAACTTAAAGAACCAAATACTCTATCACTTCACGTAAGAAGAAGTGAGTATTTGAAACTATCTAACATTCATCCAACAATAAGTTTGGAATACATCCAAAAAGCATTAAAAATAATCGGAGAATACTCCACGGTCTTTATATTCAGTGATGACCATGAGTTTGTAAAACAAAACTTGAGTTTTGATAATTGTGTTTTCGTGAATGAACCCGAAGACTACTTGGAACTATGGTTGATGGGTTTATGTAAAAATCACATTATGTCCAACTCTACTTTTTCATGGTGGGGTACTTTTCTAAATAAAAACGCAGATAAAAAAATAGTTGCACCATCTACTTGGTTCGGACCTGGTGGACCAAACGCTAAAGACATTTATGAACCTTATTGGAATTTAGTAGATGTTGAATATGATAATGGAACTTTAAATTTAAAAAAATGATAGATACTTCACCCAACCAAAATCGTTGTGAGTTAAATAAAATAAAAGATTATATTGTTAGAAAAAGGTATAATCTTTCAGGCGACGTTATTGAATTTGGTACATTCACAGGTAGTAGCACAAAAACTTTGTCGTTACAATTTCCCGACAGAAAAATCTACACCATAGACCACTTCAAAGGTTTAGAAGTTACAAATAAAAATGTACCTAAAGGTAGTGATTGGATTGAAAGTGCTTTTGCAATTGGAAATCCTCTTTATGAAAATATTCAATCTATCCCAAAAACAATTGATGAAGTTAAAGAAAAATTGAAAGGGTGTTCAAATGTTGAAATGATTATCGAGGATGTTCATAAATTAAAGAACCCATCAGATTATGGAATCTCTAAAATTTCAATTTGTAATGTAGATGTGGACATATATGAACCTACAGTTTCTGCTTTGGAGTTTCTCACAAAATGTGAATGGTCTGAAATTTTTATAAGGTTTGATGACTGGCATGGAGGTGAACCAGAGTATGACCAACACGAGAGATTAGCCTTCTGTGAATGGATTGAAAAGTATAAATATGATTATGAAATTACCCACGGAGGATACATCGGGGGTGTTTATGTAAAAAGATAAAAATGGAAAAAAAGATTATTAGAAAAATTTCAGATTTTTGGGGTGAATATGATTGTTCCTCAAACAGAAATTTACCAAAATTAATTAAGTGGGTTCCTAAAGATAGTAATGAAAGTTATGAACACACAATTTATGTTGACCATTATATTGGAAGTATGGGATTCTCTGACCCATCAAGAAACAAACTTGGATGGTTGCTCGAATCACCGCAAATGAACGAACAAATTATAAGGACTCTCCTTTCAGATTTACCCAAAACCAGAGAACATTTTAAATACATTTTCACGTGTATGGATAGTTTGATTGAGTTAGGAGAACCATTTGTTTACACAATATCAAATGCCGTTCCTTGGATTTGGGAAGAAAACAGAAAAATCTACCCCAAAACCAAATTAGTAAGCATGATTGCATCCAACAAAGCATGGTTAAGGGGTCATCAAAATAGATTGAAGTGGGTTGAGAAATTAAAAGATAAAGTTGATTTATATGGTACTGGAAGACCATTTCAACTTAAAGATAAGGAAGATGGAATACGTGATTATATGTTCTCAGTCGCAATTGAAAATGATGCTTCAGACACTTACTTTACAGAAAAACTCACAGACTGTTTCGTAATGGGGACTGTGCCTGTTTATTATGGTTCACGTAAAGTTGTGGAAAAGTACTTCGACCCAAGAGGAGTTGTCTTCTTAGAAGACGACCCAGATTTAATTACTTTAACAAAAGAGAAATACGAAGAATTAATGCCGTTTATTGAAAAGAATTTCAAGTTGGCACAAAGACTCCCAATTGCGGAGGATTATATCTATGAAAATTATTTAAAAAAATGAAATATCTTGTTTTAGGTTCAGCAGGTCAGATTGGATTTGAACTCTGCAAATTTTTAAGAAATAAAGGTCACGAAGTGATGACTTTCGATATTGCAAGTAATCAATTCGAAGATTTGAGAATTAGACATAATTTGGAATTTCTAATCAGAGAAGTTGACTTTGTTATGTTTTTGGCATTCGATGTGGGTGGTTCAAGATATCTTAAGAAGTATCAACACACCTATGATTTCATTCATAACAACGCTCTAATTAACGCATTTACCTTCGAACAATTAAAGAAGTACAATAAGCCGTTTATTTATACATCATCTCAAATGGCTAATATGTCTTATTCACCTTATGGTGTTTGTAAGAGTTTAGGAGAAGTCTACACTAAATCGTTAGACGGACTGACTGTTAAGTTTTGGAACGTTTATGGTCCTGAAAGAGATTTGGAAAAATCTCACGTAGTTACAGATTTCATTTTAAAGGCTAAGGAGGGAGAAATAACAATGATGACCGATGGTAAGGAACTTAGACAATTTCTTCATGCTGAGGACTGTTCTAATGCATTATACATACTATCTCAAAAGTACGACGAGATTGATAGAGAAAGTAATTTACACATCACAAGTTTTGAGTGGAATTCGATTATGGAAATTGCTGAAATTATTTCCGAAGAAATACCTTGCAAAATAACACCCTCTAACGAAGTTGATACAGTTCAATTAGATAAAAGAAACGAACCTGACCCGTACATACTTAATTTTTGGAAACCTGAAATAAGTTTAAGAGACGGTATCAAGAAAATTATAGATGAAATTTGAAAATTTACTTAACCCTCATTGGGACCAATATGATGAAGAGACAAAAACATTCCAACTCAAAAGAGATGGGGGTCTTTTCGCTCTTTTAAACGATGCAATTTTAAAAACAATCCTACTCGAACTTAACAATTTTAAAGTTGAGAGGATTAAGATTGTTGGGGGAACATACATCAGAAATTTTGATTTATTTCCTGAGTTATTTCAAACGAACGAACAAGAAATAGATTTTTCGCATTTGTCTGATGAAACAAAAGAAAATTTTTTAAAAAATTGTAATACGTCTTTTACAGGAATTTCAAATAATCCCAAAGCATTAGATTTTAATATCACTAACCAAATAATTTCCAAATTTTTTAACCCTAATGAACATGTTGTTGATTGGTACACGAAATTCTTAATGTATCTAAATGTTGATTTAAAAAACTTAATTTTTATTTGGGCAAGAAAAACTGATAAGGTTTCAGAAACTTCAGTTCCCGATGTTTGGGAGTACAAAAAAATTTTAGATAGAGTCGACAAAAAGAATAAAAAAATTTTACTTCAAACGGACGATATAACTGTGTTAAATGAATTTAAGAATTCTCAAATACAATTTATCACTTTACCTCATATAAAGACTAACACTGACGGAAAAAGACCGTTCCATGTAAACTTGTGTGATATTCCCGATAAAGAATTTGAAAAAGAAAACGGGATAACCAAAATTGAACACTTAAGACAAATGGTTGCGTTATCGCTTATTTCAAAAAACGCAGGTTTATCAATACTCTATCCTGGAAACCCAACCACATTTATTCCTTTATTAAAAGGTTCTACGGATAATTGTCTTTTATTCAAAAACGGTTATAATTTATTTTAAACGAAAAAACATATGAAACCAAAAAAAGTAGTAGTATTAGGTGGTGGAGGTTTCATCGGAGGTCATCTTAGTAAGAGACTAAAAGATGAAGGTTGCCACGTAAGAATTTGTGATATAAAAAAACACGAATATTATTTTCACGAAGAAATTTGTGATGAATTTATTTTGGGTGATTTGACCGACCCAAAGGTGGTTGAATTAGTTATAGAAGAAGGAATTGATGAAGTTTATCAATTAGCCGCAGATATGGGTGGAGCATTATACATCTTCACAGGAGAACACGATGCCGATGTGATGTACAATTCCGCAATGATTAATTTGAATGTTGCAAGAGAATGTGTTAAGAAAAAAGTAGGTAAAGTGTTTTATTCATCTTCCGCTTGTATGTATCCCGAACACAATCAGTTGGACCCAAACAATCCTAACTGTGAAGAATCATCTGCATACCCAGCAAACCCTGACTCTGAATATGGTTGGGAAAAACTATTCTCAGAAAGAGTATTTTTGTCCTTCCACAGAAACTATGGGTTAAATGTGAGAATAGCAAGATTCCATAACATTTTCGGTCCACAAGGGACTTGGAAAGGTGGTAGAGAAAAATCACCAGCGGCGATGTGTAGAAAAGTTGCAGAAGCGAAAGATGGTGACGAGATTGAAGTTTGGGGGGATGGTAAACAAACACGTTCATTCCTTTATGTTGACGAATGTGTCGAAGCTGTATTACGATTAATGAATTCCGATTTCACAGGACCAGTCAACATTGGAAGTGAAGAAATGGTTTCTATCAACGAATTGGCAAACATTGCAATTAATATCTCAGGTAAAAAGTTAAAAATCAAAAATCTTATAGGTGATGATTTTGTCCAAAAATACGGTTTCAAATGTCCTTTAGGGGTTAAAGGAAGAAATTCAGATAACAAACTTTATAGAGAAAAGATTGGATGGGAAGTATCTCAGCCCTTAGAAATTGGAATGAGGAAAACTTTTTCTTGGATTAAATCCCAAGTTGATGATTACGAACTTAACACTCCGTGGATATATGAAAGTCCTGATGGTGGTAAAACCGTATATAAAAGAGAACCACAAAGCACAAAAAAAACTAAAATATGATTAATGTACCCGTAAGTGTTGGAGAACTTATTGATAAGTTATCAATACTACAAGTTAAGAAAAAGAATGTTTCAAATCCTGAAAAGTTGGCTTATATCAATAAGGAATTTGAATTACTATATAATTTATCTGCGGAATATCTC
>JACCDW010902201.1_pt1 | contig 12161 bp, 7 predicted proteins | sample 7449781 | NCBI WGS metagenome assembly JACCDW01 (sample SAMN15323449, study PRJNA562643) | freshwater metagenome | isolation source: river surface water | place: USA:Blue River Watershed | collected 2017-08-18
AGTTGGGGCAATTTTTACGGGTTTTTTCTGTGCATACGCTATTCCCGAATTTGGTTGGCGATTCGCCTTTTTGTTTGCGGGCGGTATTTCATTGTTGATGCTCATCGGTGTGTTTGTTTACATGACCGACTCACTGGAGTTTTTGGCAAAAAAACAACCCGAAAACGCCCAACAAAAAATCAATGAGTTGCTCTCAAAAATGGGACATGATGGCATAGAAGCATTGCCACAAAAACCTGCCGAACAAACAGCCGCCCCGATAAAAGAATTATTCGAGCCTGCTTACCGAAATGCTACTTTTAAGGTTTGGGTGGCTATTTTCTTTGGATTTTTGACGCTCTACACGCTTATGAGTTGGGTGCCAAACATTGCCAAAGAAGCAGGTTTACCCTTTGAAATGGCCACTTATGTCGGTATCGCACTCAATGCAGGAGCGGCTATCGGTACGGCTTCGATGGGCTGGGTAGCTGGCCGATTGGGCTTGAAAAAAACAGTGTTGAGTTTTATGCTTTTGGCTTTTGCCGTGATGCTGATTTACGGCAATTTTACGCTCAATACGGCCATGATGTTTGTCATGATTTTCTTCATCGGCATTTTCGTGCAAGGTGGTTTCAATGGCATGTACCCAACGATTTCGAGGGTATATCCCACCGAAATTCGTACCACAGGCGTTGGGTTTTCGATAGGCGTTGGGCGTATGGGAGCCATTCTTGGGCCAACACTTTTTGGTATTTTATCGGATGCTGGGCTAAGTATTCAGACACTTTTTAGCCTCTTTTCGCTGCCGCTTTTGGTAACTGGACTGGTTGTGTACAGCTTAAAATCGGAGAATTTGAGCTAAGATAACTGATGAAAATCATGTTTTCGGCATCAAATTTCTTTGTATTTTTGATTGATATTCAACCTTCTACTCATGTTAGTTCGACAACTTTTTAGTTTGGCGGCTGCTTTTATGCTCTTTGTTTGGTCATGTGCAAAATCAACCGAAAAAAAGAGTTCGAAGCCACTGCCAGATGACATCAACGTTTTGGCAGCTTTACCCTTGACAGTAACAGCTCCAGCCAATAACCCCATTACCGACGAAAAAGTAATGTTGGGAAAACTGCTTTTTTTCGACCCCATTCTTTCGGGAAATAAAGACGTAGCTTGTGCCAGTTGCCATCACCCCAATTTTGGTTTTGCCGAAAGCTTAGAAATTTCGATTGGCGTAAATGGCAAAGGATTGGGCGAAAAACGTGAATTTCGAACGCCAAATGATATTCCTTTTGTGAAACGTAACTCACAAACAATTATCAATACGGCTTTTAATGGGCTCAACACCGAAGCACAAACCTCGCCAGATGCCGCACCCATGTTTTGGGATTTAAGAGCAAAAAGCCTTGAAAATCAATCGCTTGAACCCATAAAAACGTTTGAAGAAATGCGTGGACACCTATACACGCAAGCCGAAGTTTTGGATAAGATATTGGATAGAATTAAGAAAAATAGCGAGTATCAACGATTATTTAAGGCTGCTTTTGGAACTGAAAATGCCATTACAAAAGAAAACTTGGCAAAAGCAATGGCTACTTATGAGCGTACGATTGTAGCGAATAATTCGAGATTCGACCAATATATGCGAGGCGACAACACGGCACTTTCTCAGAACGAAATAGATGGAATGATGCTTTTTCTGAAATCGGGCTGCTCGAAATGCCATAATGGCCCCATGTTTTCCGATTTCAAAACCCATACATTGGGCGTAGAAGACAACGAAAAAGTAGGCTTTTCGGACGATGGTTTTCAGAAAAAATACGCTTTTCGCACGCCTATGCTCCGAAATCTTCGATTTACGGCTCCTTATATGCACAACGGAAAACTAAAAACGCTACAAAACGTACTCGAATTTTACGAAGATTTATCGGGCGGACAAATCAAAAACCCCAACGTAAAACCTCGGCAGCTCGACCCATTGATTGAGCACCTCAAAGTAAACTTCAAAGATATTTCGGCAATCATTGAGTTTTTGGGCACCCTCAACGACGATAAATTTGATAGAAGTATCCCAACAAAAGTGCCAAGTGGTCTAAAAGTTGGCGGAAATATCTAAACGATTAGGGCATAATAAAATGTATTTGTAAATTAGGGTCTTTTAACTAATATTCAATCCTACGAATTAATTTTAATCATGAAAAAACTATCAGTATTAGTATGTCTGCTGCTATCCGTTACGTTGGCCTTTTCGCAGAAAAAAGAAAAAGGTTGGGTTTCGCTTTTTGATGGAAAATCGTTTGATGGCTGGAAAATAAACGAAGACCATCCCGCTACCTTTTCTATCGAAGACGGAACAATAAAAGTAGCGGGCGAACGAGCCCACCTATTTTACGAAGGAAAGGTTGGTAACCACGATTTCAAGAATTTTGAACTTAAAATAAAAGCAAAAACGCTCCCTGGCTCAAACTCGGGTATCTTTATTCATACCGACTATCAGGCAAAAGGCTGGCCCGAAAAAGGCTACGAAATACAAGTAAACCAAACCCACACCGACTGGCGTAAAACGGGCAGCTTGTATGGCATTAATGATGTAAAAGAAAACTTTGCGAAAGATAATGAGTGGTACGAATACCACATAATCGTGCAAGACAAACACATAATTATCAAGATAGACGATAAAGTGGCGGTTGATTATAACGAACCAGACCCACTACCCGAAAAACGTGGTTTAAAGCACCTTAGTTCAGGCACAATCGCCCTTCAAGGTCATGACCCGAAGAGTATCGCTTACTTTAAAGATATCAAGATTAAGATTTTGAAGTAAAAAGACTATTTTATTAAGATTATCGATAGGCAATCTCCGCAAAAGTCCATAAACAACAAAAAAGCACCTTTTCGAGGTGCTTTTGCATTTTTTGGAGGTCCCGAGCGGATTCGAGGATGTGTTGACAATCAGCGTTTTAGCTTAGAAAATTGATTTGGGTATCATATTGGGTAGCAAAAAGAAATAGTTTTAGTTTATTTACATTCACTAAAAGATATTGTTAATACCTTTTAAATCCGATAGATGGTTTCTCTGTTTCACTATTCTCGGCCTCAATATCTTTCCTGATAGCTTCGTATTTCTTTAACTCCGAAAGAGAAACAGTAGGTTTTTGATTTTTAATCACAAACTCTAAAGTCTCCATAGATATACGTTTATTTTTATCTCTGATTGTTTTTCTGGATGCTTCGTCAATTAACAACTTTATATCGCTTGATACATAGTTCTCAGTAATTGCTGCTAATTTTGAATAATCAATTCCAAAATCAAGTGGGCGTTGTTTTAAATACAGTTCAAACATAGCTTTTCTCGCTTCAAAATCTGGTGGTGGAATGTAAAACCATTTCTCTAATCTGCCTGCTCTCAAAGCTGCTTTATCAATTGCTTCCGGTTTATTTGTTGAGCCTATTACAAATACTCCAGAATCACCTATATTATCTAACTGAGAAAGGAATTCGTTGACTTCGCCACTTTGGCTTTGATTATTTAGCTTATCTCTGTTCGGAATCATAGCATCTAATTCATCAAAATATAGAATAGTTGGTGCTTGTTCTCTTGCTTCTTTAAATATTTTACCGATTTTTTCTTGTGAACCATGAACATAAATACTTGCTATATCAGAAGAAATAACTTTAATGAAATTATATCCAGTTTCCTCGGAAAACCTTTCAGCAAAGAAAGTTTTTCCACAGCCAGGGGGACCATAAAGAAGCATTCCATTTGGCAAACCTAAGTTGTGTTTTTTGTACTCTTCTGGATTCTCTATTACGTTGATAACATCATTCTGTAATTGATATTTTAGCTTTTCCATTCCAGCAATTGCAGAAAAGCCTTGACCATCTTTTTTGATAGTCTCTCGTAAACTTTTAGGTTGTGAATTGTTTGTTAGTGTTTCAATAATAGTCTCATCATTTAAAGCTTGTAAAAATTCATTAGCCGATTGAAAGCGGTTTTCTGGCTCTTGGTGTAAAGCTTTTTTTATAATCTTTAAAATTGATTCGTCAAAATCAAATATTCTATTCTCAACGTTAGGGAACAACAGAGGTTTTTTCCGTTCTTCAATAATTATATCTTCGGCTTTATTTCTATCATTACTGAATTTTGAAATGTCTTTAAACCAAGGCGGCATACCAAAAAGTAGGTGATACATTAATGCCCCAACAGAAAATAAATCAGATTGCGGTGAAAAGAAACTATTAAAGCATTCAGATGCCACATAGTTCAAATTCAATCCTTCTTTATTGTATGCTTTTGAAGATTGGTGAAATAAACGAGCAAATCCGAAATCAATAATTTTAGCTTGTGGAATATCGCCTGATAAATCAAGCATTATGTTTTGTGGTGTAATTTCATTATGAATTATTGGTTCGGGTAAATTATGTAAGTAATTCAATCCATTTAAAACTGCTGAAATAATTTGTTTTAGGTCATAAACCGATGTGATGTGTTCACGACTTATTTTCTCTGCCAAAGTTTCACCTGCAATGAAATTCAAGACCAAATATCCAAACCTTTTTCCTTCAAAAATTAGTTCTCCGCTGTCTTTGTAAGAAACAATGTTTGAATTACTAATTGACTTTAGAAATTCAATTTCAAGCAAGTTGTTATGGCTATCAAATGCTGAACGGTGGAGTTTTGTATAATCAAAGAGTTTGAGGAAATACAATTTGCCATCTTCTCCCTTTACCCTGTATGTTTCAGCATTACTACTTTGCTTGATAAAAAGCATTACGGAATACTTATCATCAACTGAAAAATTCTTTGGTAGTATGCTTTTGTGGTTTATGTCCATTTTAAAATTTCATTTTTTACTGAATCTACAACTTTTAATATTTCGTCTGCTGAAATACCGTTATTTTCTATCCTTAAAAGCTCACCCAACAAAGATCTAAACCTTCCTTTTCCCATCGATGGGTTGTCTGAATAGAATAAAACCAATTCACCTTTTAAATCATCAATAGTTTTTAATGTAATTGGTTCAAATTCTTTTGTATTCGTAGTTATTGAGACTGATGAAGCAAATAAAGCTGCACCTTTTACTATTATTGTTGTTGGGTCAACCGAAGTATCAACTTTATTGGTGATTTGTTCTTTGAGCATTCGACGTAAAATGGGAGAGTAGGTAGGCTCACCGACTAAAATTATTGTTTCAAGGCCAGAGCCTTTTAAATTATTACGTTTCAATAACTCTTTGGTAATATCAATTGCTTTTTGAAAAATAGGAGCAACCACATTTTCCATATCTTTTTGAGTTACTAATACATCAATTTCTGGTTCGTCACCATTGTCATCTTCAAAAGGTAAATCACCTAAATTGGAAAGTATGTTATGAGAGTCTTTAAATGACAACTGAATTTTGGCTTCTTCTGCAAAAAACTTAACTGCATTTCTTAAAATCCCTTTTTTATCTGTGTTTTCTAAAACACTATCAATTGCATAATTCTGTTGAAGATTTGGAATAATAATTTGGTCAACAATAGCTTCATCTAAATTTTTTCCACCAAGCCAATTATCGCCATCTGTATCTTTGACTGCCAAAATTCCGTCTTCTGCTTTGATTAATGCAGCATCAAATGTTCCACCACCAAAATCGAATACTAACCAATAGCCATTTTTATTTTTTGAATTAAGACCAAAATTGGTTGCTGCTGCAATTGGCTCAGGTATCAGTTCTATTTGCTCAAATCCTGCTAATCTCGCTGCTTTGATGACCGCTTCGTTTTGTAGATTTAAAAACTTAGCAGGAACTGTAATTACAACTGCTTTTACATCTTCATCCTGAATAAACGATTTTAACTTTTTAAAACATTCAGCTAATAATTCTTCTGAAGAATAGGTTTTGCTTGTATTTGAGGATTCATAAGTATGATTTGTGCCAAGAGTTCTTGCGAACTGACTATAAGTATTTGATTTGCCCTTCTCCAAAAATTTTAATCCTCTTGCCTGGTCACTTTTAAGAACATTGAAAGCAGTATCGCCAATCAGAATGTCTCCACGTTTGTTAAAATGAACACATAAATGCATTGAATCATTAAACGTTTCAGAACGCTTGATTACGGGCATACCGTTCTCCATTCTTGCTATTTGGCAAAAATCATTATTGAAGTATATCCCGTAATCAATATTTAATCTCATTATTGTAAAGTCTCTTTAAGTGTTTCGCCTTCAGCCATAAGATTAACAATTTGGACTAAAATCGGTCGAATTGCTTTTGTTTTACCTTCATTTGCCAGTTGTAAGGCTTGATTCATGAGTTGTCTTGCTCGATTTGCATCTTTCCAGCGTATAGACGAAAAATCATTATTTAACTGTTTTACAATTTGAACATCTTGAGCATTATCAGTTAGTTCACTAACTAAATGGAATTTGAAAGATTCGATTTCTTTCGTTAACTCCTTTGCTAATTTAACGTTCTTATTTTGTATTATTTGCTCAATGGCTTCTTTGTATTCTTGTATATGGGCTTCAACTTTTTCCATATTCAAGTCTTCATCATCATTGTTAGTCCTTACTTTTTCTATTAGGTCTTCTAATTCATAGAAGGCGTCTTTTAGTTCTTGTTCAATTTCTGGCCATATTGCTACTTTTTCAGCACTATCTAATTTGAAAAGTTCTTTTCGTAAACCATCCAATATTTCCATTCTTCCAGGTTCACTTCCTTTCTTGTTTCCGAATTGTTCTTCAAGTGCATCTAATTTTTCAGAAACATCATCGGCTTTTACTTTCTTAGCTATACGTTTTGCCTTTATAATTTCATAAGACAAAAAAGTTTCTGTTGGTGGTGGAGTTTGTACTATCTCTACTTCTAACTCTTCTGTGTGGTTCAATAAAGGGAAGTATGCAGAAAATTTCATTAGTTGTGAGCCATCAACTTTGATAGTTATATCAACAGCACTCCCTTCTGGTAGTAACCCTGGTAGTAATTCACCAGTAATTATTACCTCGTTTACAAGATTGTTTAATGATGGTGTTGTACCTTCTGCATTATAATCTCCTTGATAAATTGGAATACGGATAATATCTTTTTCTACACCTGGTCTGATAGTACTTCTTGTCTTTAAACCGTTACGAACACCAGTAGCAGGTATTGATTTGTTCTTTTCAAGACCTTTAACGCAGGCGAAGCGGTCTTCCTCATACTCTGGGAAGTATTTACCTATACCTATATTATATGGAAGTACTTGCATTTTATCGAGCCCACCAATACCTTGAAGAATACTGAATTGGTTGGGTTGACATTCTAATTTATTACCAGCATCATCATAAAGATTGATTTCAAAGGAGTTAGAACGACCTTCAACTAAAAGTACATCAATAATCGTAGCCCTTTCGCCAATCATTTTTTTTCCACTTGACCAAGCACCATCAGAACGAACTACATCAGCATATATCTTTTCGGGGAAAGTACCAGTAGTTTTTTCTTTAAGCACTTTTAGATTTACCATTTCGTCCAGTTCAACAGTGGTAGATTCGTACTTAACATCTAATTGAAGTTTAGTTTTATCTCTTGTTTTTTCCTTTACTTCTTCCGATACAGAAATTGTAGAAGCAAATAAAGCTGCACCTTTCGCAACTACCGTCATAGGGTCAACCGAAGTATCAACCTTATCGGTGATTTGTTCTTTGAGCATTCTACGTAAAATGGGAGAGTAGGTTGGGCCACCTACTAAAATTAATGCTCCCAGGTCAGAGCCTTTTAAATTGTTACGTTTCAATAACTCTTTGGTAATATCAATTGCTTTTTGAAAAATTGGAGAAAGTGTATTTTCTAAATCCTTTTGAGTTACTAAAACATCAATTTCTGGCTCGTCACCATTTTCATCTTCAAAAGGCAAATCACCTAAATTGGAAAGTATGTTATGGGAATCTTTAAATGACAACTGAATTTTAGCTTCTTCTGCGAAAAACTTAACTGCATTTCTTAATATCTCTTTTTTTTCTGTATTTTCTAAAATACTATCAATTGCATAATTCTGTCGAAGATTTGGAATAATAATTTGGTCAACAATAGCTTCATCTAAATTTTTCCCTCCAAGCCAATTATCGCCATCTGTATCTTTGACTGCCAAAATTCCGTCTTCTGCTTTGATTAATGCAGCATCAAATGTTCCACCACCAAAATCAAATACTAACCAGTATCCATTTTTGTTTTTTGAGCCGAGACCGTATGCTGTTGCTGCTGCTACTGGTTCTTGTAATAGTTCAATATGTTTAAATCCTGCAAGTTTAGCAGCTTGCATTGTAGCTTCTAATTGAGGATTTAAGAACTTCGCAGGAACTGTAATAACAATGGATGAGATATTTTCATCTTGAACGAATGATTTTAGCTTCTTCAGAATTTCAGAGGATAATTCTTCTGATGAAAAACTCTTGCTCATATTGGAGCATTCAAATGAATGAGTTGTCCCCATCGTTCTTTTGAACTCAATAAAAGTGTTGGTTTTTCCTTTTTCAAAGGTTTTTAATGCTCTTGTATTATCATTTTTCATTACATTAAAAGCGGTATCCCCTACAAGGCAATCTTGTCTTTTATTGAAGTGAATACATGATGGTAATGTGTCTTTTAATGTGTCCGATTTTTTAATGGTAGGAACGCCATTTTCTATTCTCGCAATTGCTGAATTGGTTGTTCCTAAGTCTATGCCGTAGTCAATTTTATTTCTCACTTTTTTAATTGTTTAGTAGCCAACAGAAACTTCTATTTGAGCTGTTTGAATCATTTTATTATCATAATTTACTTGCGGAATCAAGATTTTTGAAATTATCTCAGAGCCTTTTTCAAGATTTTCATCAGGAATGGAACTTGTCACTATTACCTTCATCCCTTGATGAAATTGTTTGCCTAATAACTGCGGAATTTCGTATCCATTCGCTGAAAGGTTATCTTTCAATTTTCCTACTGATGCTTGTAATTGTTTTAAACCCTTTGTTTTCGAGTCCATCAAGTTAATATTTCTCTCAATTAGATTGATTTCACTTGCAAGCTTTAAAGCCAAAGAATGGTCTGGTTCTACGTTTGGTGTTATTTGTGTGGTTACTTTCTGCTGTTCAATTAAGTGTAATTGAGCCTCCATTAATTCAGTTTGTTTATCAAATTCTTTTACCAAACTTTCTTCGATTGAGGTTTTGGTTTTGCTTAATTGGTCAATAATATCTGTTTTATCAGTTTGTTGTCTTTTACTTAATAACCAGTAAATAATACCAGAGCCAATAATCGCACTTAAAACTCCTATAATTCCATAAAGAGAATTTTTGCTTAGTGATTCATCAACGGCTGCAATCTTTTGATTAGCATTCGTTTCAGATGTTGTGAGTTTTTGGTTCGTTTGATTAATAGTATTGAGATTTATCTGTGTTTGATTTCTTAAACTATCAATGCTTTTTGTTGCTTGGGAAAGATTGTAGTCTAAGGTCTTTATCTCAAATTTAATTTGACTGTTTTCTAATTGCAGTGTTCTGACCCTTTCTGTCAATGGTTTTATTTCCCTTTGTAAATCATCTTTTGTTACCTGTGCAAAAGTTACAAGTGAGGTAAATAGTAGTGTTATTAATGTCATTAGTTTTGTCATAGTTTTAGTATTCTGCTTCATTATATCGTTTTTGAATAGTGGTAATTTTTAATTGTTGTTCGTTTATTTGTTTTTGTCTATCACTTTCTGCCCTCAAAAATTGCCATTCTTTGATTTTTTCTAATTCAATGTAAGCTGCATCTAATTCTTTTTTAAGGCGTTGTTTCGGGGTTGATAAATCTACTCCCAATTGTTGACAAATATCTTTTAAAGTTTTTTTACTGGGTTCGTACTGCGTTGCTTTAAAGTTATTTTCTAAGTCTAAAACTCCAATCATATTTGTAACATCCCATGCTATTAACAACGTTTCTTTTAATCTTTGAACAGACACTATACGTGATAAGTCATTATTAATATCTATATTTATTCTCAATGCTTTTTGCGAGTTATTAACACTTTCAACGATATTGTTTTGTACCCTTTGTGCTAATTGCGTGCATAACCGTAAATATAATTCATCGGTACTTCCTAATATATTCTTTATCTTGATAAGTATTGGTTTACATTTAACTATTAACATCTTGGCTCTTTCAATATTATCAATCTCTTTTGTTCGTACTTTACTGTCTCTAATGGTGGCGAGACGAATTAGTAAATGACTATTATTCTCTTCTATATTATTATCAAATTGGTTGAAGGCTCTTATAATTAGGTCAAGGTCTATTTTTATTTTTTTCTGTTTTTCTCTTTTAGGTTTTTCATCAATCCACTCTTGTAAACTCTCTCGGTTTTCTTCACATCTTTGCTTTACTATTCCTCCAATTGCAATAGAATCAGCTAAATCGAACAGTCCCATTGCATCATCTGCTGGGTCGTACTCTTCGTCTTTGTATGCTTCAAAAAAATCAATACCACATTGAAGAATTTCTTCAGCAACTTTATCTGCAATATTTTGGTATTGAAAATGTGAGTTGCCCAAAATCTTAGCAAGGAAATCAAGTTTGTGGTGTGTTTCTTCATATAATTCATTGCCAAAAATTTCCGCATTAGAGGGGTCTTCTTTACGTTTCCTTTGTGTTTCAGTTGTCTTTTGTAAGACGGACTCTGTCGGTTTCTGAATAAAGCCTTTCAAAAATTCATCTTTAGCTGAGAAACTTTCTTGCATTATTGTTTCCACCAAGATACTTGGAGACGAGTCGTTATGTCGTTCTATTTCACCCTTTACTTGATTTAGGAACAGTAGCTGGATATTTTTTTTGTCTATTTCAAAAGTTATATCCGTTGCTAAGGTTTTGAACTCATTAATAAAGTCACTTTCCAAAAACTGTAATTTTAGTGAAATAGCCTTTACTAAAAAGTTTTTGTTAACAGTTTGACTTTTGAAAGCATAGAGAAGATATAGCGTAGAAAGGTTTTGAAATGCCGACGCGTTTTTTTGAGTAATTTCTTTTGTATTTACAAGCCTATTCCAAATTTCAGAAGCTTCTTTATGAAGTCCTTCTTTGAGTGAATCTAAGGCTGGCTCATCGGTTATTGGATTGCCTATATAGAACCAGAATAACGCTGCATTTAACTTGTCTTTATCGAGAGTTAGCTGCGATGCAGCACTTGCAATCGATTCAGGTGTTCTATTAATAGCACCGAAACAGTCAAAACTAAATTCGGTAAATTCAGTAGGAATATCATCTCCAGCCTCAATGTATCGTGGAATTCTACTAACATGTCGACTAAGTTGCGTTGCTTTTGCTCCAACAAGCAAGCCAAGAATCCTATATGGATTGTTTTTGATTAACAGCATTTAATAATTTAGTTTTATAAGTTTTTGTTGGGTTGTTAGATTTTATTTTTATAATTTTCTATCATCTCGTCCAATAATCAGCCAAAAGTTCTGCTTGTTTCAGTACGGTTTCAATGGCTTTGGGTTGTTTGTCGGGTGGATACCCATATTTATTGAGGGTTCTACGCACCAAAACCATTAGTTTGGCTCTGGCACTTTCTCTGATGGTCCAGTCGATTGATAATTTTACTTTTTCGGTAATTCCTCTTAATGCCTTTCTACTACCGTATCACTGTAAGTGCATCAAAAAAGGCAAATTCGTCAACATGTAAATCTAAATTTCGCCTCTTTTTTGTGCGTTTTTATTTCTTTGCCATTCTTATATTTTTCAAAGCACTTATATTTCTCAAATATACCTTATCCCTACTCAACAATAATAATCTCCAACAAAATACTCTCCCTTTATTTATTATTCGGCATAGCTGCTATCTTATAATTTGGACTTCGTCCGTAAGCAATTTATTTTTGTTAAACATCTTTTTAAATTAAATTTTGAATACTAAAAGAGATTACTGTGTCAATACTATCTTCTCCTTATGGGTGATAATTTTCATCCCATAAATCTCTATATCTGTAAACATAATTGACAGTTACTTGCGGATTGATAGGGTAGTAGTAGCGACAAACTTTTTTGAATAATAACAAGAAATCATCATCAAAACAGAAATCAAGTGTGTGCGGCGGCGTTATTGAGCCACCATCGGCAGAGTAAATTGAGCCACTTTGTAGAGAAGTAATAAGTAGCTTGACAAAGATAAAAACTAAACTTGATTTTGCTCCATATTTTTTCTAATTCTCA
>JACCDW010276193.1_pt1 | contig 12157 bp, 10 predicted proteins | sample 7449781 | NCBI WGS metagenome assembly JACCDW01 (sample SAMN15323449, study PRJNA562643) | freshwater metagenome | isolation source: river surface water | place: USA:Blue River Watershed | collected 2017-08-18
ATAATAAATTATATTTATTTGATGAACTCTCGATAAATAGTGTAGATGACTTCCGCAAGATTTTGGTAAAAGTCGTGCCAAAGTTAGATCAAATTATGGAAAGTGAAAGTGATCGTATTTCTCGTTGTTACACTTTTCAAGATGTAGAGTTTGTATTGGAGAAGTATGGATTAAAGATTGGTGATTTAAAGATTGATCAAGTGGACTTTATTAAAAATATTTTGAAGAGTAATTTGGAAAAGTTGAAGTTAGAAGAAGAGATCCAAAAGCGCGAATCACTCCCAACTTCCACAATCATAATAAAAATCGATTTGGAGATAAAAACTTCTTTCTTAGTGATCTATATATTACCAATGAAGATGTAACCAAATATTATGGTCTTTATCCACATTTAAATAAACCAGAAGATTGTATTTCGGCACGTTTAGTATGGTTAATGGAGCAACGTGATCACGGAACGATCTTCTTTTCGGAAATGATGAAGATCTTTTATGGATTATTTAAAGAGTCTCAAGATATTCCTTTTATTGAGTCGATGATTCAAAAGTATGATACAATGATGAAGAATGGTGAAAAGCAATTAAATAAAGAAGCTATGATGGAACGAAAGAATAAGGGAAAGGCGAATAAAAGTGGTTGTGAACTCTTCCGCTATGAAATTATGCCAGAAGCAGAGGTGAAGCGCATTAAAAAAGAGAAGCTCTCTTATGTGGATGGTACGATTAAGATGGAAGATCAAAAGTTGCACAAGTACCATAAAGATTCTGAAAAGTGGAAGGAGATGAGTGATGAGATTGTAAGTGGAACAATGGCACTTGTGGGACGTGAAATTTATGTATGGGATCAAGGATCTCAGACGTGGTCTCTTTCGGAAATGATTCCCAAATATGATCGTATTGAGTACTTATGTACTTTTAAAAATACGGATTTACAAGAGCTTGATTTAGAAACTCTCGATTGTGTCTATCGCAAAGATTATGGATGTCATTCGAAAGTGTATACTCGTTTCCAAGATCGATTAACCTTTGTTTCAGAAGCATATAATAATTTTGTAAGTTTAAAGAGTTACATTGATAGTGATCAATATATGGCTTACTTTGAAAATCAAATTCAAGATAGTGTTAAAAAGTATTATGTAGAAGGAAAAGATGAAGATGAAGAAGATAACAAAAAGAAGAAAGAAGAAAATGAAGTAGTTGAAGAAATTGAGAAGCCCACATATGATCAACTCGATATTTTGATTCACAAAATCTTTGGATTAAAAGATTATGATATGCGTTTGAATTATATTTACACTTTTATTGATAAAGATGGTTTGTTAATTGGTAAAGATTTGTACTCCAAGAAGTATATGCGCAAAATTGATCCATCTTACATTTGTGGTCACTATGTTTATAAAAATCGTGAACGAAAAGCATCCACTCAAGAACGAAAAAGTGCGATTGTAAATGAAATGGTAGATATATTTGGTGATCAAGGCGAAGCATCGGGTGATGTACAAACGTGTACTCATTGTGGTGAAGTTCTTACAAAATTTAAAGATGATGATGTGGAAGGTTATACGGAAAATGGTCAACAAATCCGTAGTCGAGATGTGTGGACGGCGGATGAAGATGAGGAGATTCCTCAAACAATGGCAGAGTTAGAGAGTTATCAAGAGAGTGGTGAAACACTTGATTGTGAATCGAAAGAGTTTCGCAAGATCTTTTTAGATAAAGATTTTACATCGGATGATCTTCAAAAAGCAAAAGCTATTTGTACATTTGTTCAAAAGAACTTAGCTGCTAAAATAGGTGTTACATTACGAAAAGATGATCTCATTTCGATTATTATTGACTCTCTTCAAAAGATTCGCAATATTCTTCCATTTAAAGAGTACTCTTCTCGAGAAGCAAAAAAGTTAATCGAAACAAAGGGTTATTCATTAGAAATGATTCAACGTATGATTACAGAGAAGAAATTTGATAAAATGCATACTATGTATGAATTGGCTCAACGAAATGCAATTATGGCATCACGCTTCTTAATTACGATTCAAACTGCCATTCCTGATTATAAGTACTCTGCGAAACTTTCACCTTGTCCCTTCATCTCATTCGAAGGTCTTGATGGTATTCAATTTATGGCGTGCTTATTAATTGAAATGGGTTCGATTAAGAGTGAACGTGAACAAAATCGTAATGAAACAACCATGGAAGCTTCAATGAATTATATAAGTGATATGTACAATGAATTTAAGAAAAATACATCCATCAATTTACTCTATTTAAAGAAGCGAGAATATAAGATGGAACTTTCCAAAAAGATTGCATCCTTTAACACCTCTTTGATGGAAGATGCCAGTATAGTATATGAAGAAGCAGCACCATTACCTGAAAATTTTGCTCAAGAGTTATTAAATGGTAAAAATATTGAAAAAAATTACAAATTATGGAAACATCGCATTAACTATTTAAATCAAGAGTTGAAGAAGATTTATATGCAAGTGTATAATGAAGCTCAATTGCGAGATGTCAATCCGGAAAGTTCCGTAGGTATTAGTATGATTGAAAAGGCTTGTTGTGATGAGTATTTAGATGATTATATGGGTTTCATCTTTTATGTCGAAGATAAATCAGGAAATGTTTCCTTCTCCTCCATGATTCAAGAAGTACGTGACTTATATAAACTCCGCTATTTATTCCATATGCGCGGCACATATCACCGCGCTATTACCGATGGCCCTATTACAGACTCTTATTACCCATTAAACCTTCCCGTTTATATTGATCCAGAACACACAAGTGAGGAGATGATTGTGGAAAAGTTTGCTACTTATGTGGATGAAGGCCCTTATATGGGTACATTGCGATTATATGTGGGTAGTGGAAAGGATAAGAAAGATACTAAGAGCGGAAAGTTATACGATGAAATTGTTTCGAAGAAGTATACTGTTGCTGATTATAAAGCTTTATTAAATGCAATTGCACTTCGAAAGAGTCAAGAGTTGGACTTTTATACATACTCGATTTATAATCTTGAAGAACTAACCACAATGAAGATGGGTGTGGATACATTAAAAGATAAAGAGATTCAAAAGTTGATTGCTTCCCTTTCTTCCATTTTAGGTAAAAGTTCGGATAAAACCTTTATGGAGAAGTATCAAAATATATTGGCAAATATTGGTTATTATCAATATTATATGGCATTGAGTGACAAGGAGAAGAAACAATTATCCGATAAGCAAATGTATCGAAATAATAGTAAATTAACGTATATTCGCCTTCAATATGTAAAGAAGTGTTATAATGATTATCTTCGCAAATATTTGGCAATGATTAAAAATGGAAAATCTCGTATTCAAGAGTTGCAAAAGTTAGAAGATGAATCTTTATTACCTTTTGAAGATAATCAATTTATTGCACGTGAAGTTCAAGAGTTTATCTATAAAGCCTATGAATCAATTGAACAATTTTATGACCCAACAGTGCGAAGTTACTTTTCTCGTGCAAAGTTGCGCAATGATGCAAAGACGATTCAATCGATTCACGGTGAAGATTATGTATATGATGCCAAACATAAGTCGATCTTAAAACAATCATCTTTTTCATTTAAAGATGCCTCGGAAATTGTTCACTACTTATTTGTGAAAGAGTTAAATGATCTCATTTTATGTAACAAAGGGGATGGTGATGATGAAGAAGAGATTGATGAAGATGCAGGTGAAGGGGAGAATCTCACAATGAATGCGGCTGCAATGAGTGAACAGTGCAAATATCGCGCTATCTTTATTCTCTTTATCTTGGATAAAATTGCAAGTGATAATGAAATGATCGATGATTGTACATTGGATATTGAGCGAATCAAGAATGCTAAACATTATTCTCATTTAGAAGATGTTCAAAAAGCATTAGAATCCGCAGAATCAAATAATGGTGGTGCATACTTTGCACGTCAATTACAATATACTCTTTATGGACGTATTCAATCAACCGGAATTCCGGAAGAAGGTGCTGATGAAGAGATGAGTGATACACAAATTGCTCAACAAGAATCTTTAGAAATGTTTACGGAGAAAGCAAAGGCAGATTATATTGCAGAACACGGTATGGAAATGCCTGCTGATATGTTAGAGAGTATGAAAGAAGATTATATGGATAAGCTTTATAATGCGGAGTTGGCTGAACAAGAGAATGAAAATGTACAAGATGGTGAAGGAGAGTATGGAGGTGTTGAAGTAGATGGAGATTTTACTGCAGATGAAATGGCATTCGTTGCAGGACAAGAATAAAAGGAACCTCTATTGGGAACCTCTATTGGGAACCTCTATTGGGAACCTAGGGTTCCCAATGACCCTCCTCTATTGGGAACCTAAGGTTCCCAATGACCCTCCTCGTTAGGGGAGGAATTCCTCCCCTAACTACCCCTCCTTTTTCATAAACAAATGATTGAAATAATAAATAAAAATTGATTTTTATAAAACTTTATTTTTTATCAATAAAAGAATTGATAAAAAGATATAAAAAGAATGAACGTAAATAATTACGAATCGATTATGTCATACAAAGAGTATTGTCAAGTAGTTGCTAAAAAGCTAATATCTGAAAAAAAATATACATTCATTATGATTCAAAATATGATCGATAATGGCGAATTTCATCAAATGTACAATGATTATATTTCATCAAAAGCAAATACTTCTTAACAAATATATTTTTGTATTTTTGTAATTTTGTAATTTTGTAATTTTGTAATTTTGTAATTTTGTAATTTTGTAATTTTGTAATTTTGTAATTTTATATAAATAATTTATTTTTATAAACAAATTCTAAAAAGTGATTTTTCTATTTATTCTTGATCGAATACTTCTACTACATAGTAGCTTAAAGAGTAAAGGCGAAATAGATAGAAGAGATATTTACTTTATATATATTTTTATCGATTCTTATAAATATATTTATCTTTTATAAAGAATGAGCGAAGAGGAAGGTGAAAAGCAAATCTCAATGCGAAATCGTCTTATCTTTTACACAAATGATATGCTTCCATCTTTTACTGAATCACGACTTGCTTTCAATCGCGCCCAAGTAGAGCGGCTCAAGTTACTTCCGCAACCCGCCCAAAGATCCCCCGAATGGTATGAAATGCGCCATAGTATGCTCTCTGCATCTGACTGGGGTACGATTTTGGGAGTGAGTAAATATGGAGGTGGTAAAAATCAAGTTCTTTTAAAGAAATGTACCGATGATGTCCCATTCTTCACCAATGCGGCAATGCAATGGGGAATTAAATACGAAGCCGTTGCTATACAAATTTACGAGCATCGCAATCGTTGTGAAGTGATTGAATTTGGTTGTATTCGTCATCCAACACTTCACTTTTTGGGTGCATCTCCTGATGGAATTACTGCAGATGGTGTAATGGTAGAGATCAAGTGTCCAAGTAGTCGCGTGATTGATGGTGTTATTCCGGATGGATATTATTGTCAGGTGCAAGGTCAATTGGAGGTGTGTGAGTTGGATCGATGTGACTTTTTGGAGTGTCGTATTATGGAGTATACGGATCAAGAAGATTATGAAAGTGATTGTGACAAAAGTTGCAACTTTCATCACAATCATTATGGAATGGAGAAAGGTGCAGTGGCAAACTTCATTGATATGGTTGAAAATAAGTCGCATTATGAATATAGTCCAATTGGAATTATTGGGGAAGATCTTGTGAAGTGGAAGTCAGAAGTAATGGCAAAGTATCGTGGTCAAAATAAGTATTTATTTGAGAAGTTTACCTATTGGTATTTAGAGCGCGTTTCGTGTATTCCGATTTATCGCAATCAAGAGTGGTTTTATAAAGCGTCAAAGGAGTTGCGTGACTTTTGGGATAAGGTATGTTATTATCGAAGTGTGGGTCCGGAGAAGTTGCGAGAGGATATTCAAAAGGAGAAAGATGATAAAGTTGCTGATAAGGTGGCTTTGAAGGAAGCAAAGGAGAAGAAGGCTACTGTGGTGAAGAGTCGTAAGATTACGGAATTTATTGAAAAATCGACTGTAGTGGATGAAGATGAAGAGATGACAGTAAATGAAATGGATGTGTATAGTGTATTTAGTGATGAAGTGGTTGATCCAAAAGATCAGAAAGTAATCAAAAAGAGTGTCGAAGTGAAGAAGAAGAGTGTTGAGGTAAATGTTTTTAATGCCTTTACGGATGAGCAGCCAAAAAAAAACGTTGTCAAAAAAAGGGAAAGTAAAAAGCGGAGCTCCTCTCCACTCAATATTTTGAATATATTTACCGATGATGAGATTCAAGATCTCAAGTAGGAACCTAAGGTTCGCAATGCTTATTTTATCAACCCACCAAAGTGGGTTAGATAAAAATATCCTACTCTACCTCCTCGAAGGGAAACCTAGGTTTCCCTTCACCCTTCCTATTTCTTAACAAATTCTTTATTTCTTAAGAAAAATATTTAATTGGGGGTTGTTAGGGGGAGACCCCCCTAACGAGGAGGTAGAGTAGGAACCTTAGGTTCCTACTGTTCCTACTGTTAAAGATCCAAGTTGATTTTGGAAAATCCGTTCTACTTCACTATCATCATATTCTCCATCTTTTTCAAATGGTAAGATTGATTTAATGATCTTTGCATCATCCGCTTTAAGTATTTTTGCAGGATAAATTAATTTATAAAGTACTATAAAGTCACCATTACTCTTTGCACCTTTTATCGGAAATCCTTTGTTTTTAATGATTCGATAAGAATTGTCACGAATTACCTCATTTTCATAATAATAAAAATCACTTCCATCTAAATGCGTAATATACACCTTACAACCACAAAGTGCATCCGCAATTTCAATCTCTTTTGTAAAGACCAAATTATTATTTACCTTCTTATACTCCGGATATTTATTCACCTTTGGTTCCACAATCTTGACCACCATATCACCCTTTAAGAAACCAATCTTTTGATGACCATAATTATCAAATGTTTGCATCTCCCCGTAAGAGCTCCCTTTATCAATCTCCACAATCACACTCTTCTCCACCTTTATTTCTCCACTATTCGAACACGTGGGACAATTACCAAAACGAATCTTTCCCGTTGCATTACACTTTGCACACTCTCGCTCTATCTTCTGTGTAGTTGATGGATGAATATGATTGGTAATAATCTCTTTACCATTTCCTTTACACACATCACACGTTTGAATATTACATTTCGAACATATTTCAAAGACTTTGTAGGTAATCTTTCGTTTCGCACCATAATAAAGATCTTTGATCTGAAATTCAACATCAAAGTGCAATGGTTCATACTTCTTTGGACTATGCATAGTTTGAGTAGTATGTGTGTGAGTGTGGGTACTATTTGTTTGTGATGGAGTACCTCCCATAAATTGGGTTGTTCCATTCATATTCATACGAATACCATTCATAAAGAATGGGTTGGTAAAAGGATTTGTTGCTCCAAAGGGATGATTGTGGTTATTTAGATTAAATGCCCCAGGATCAAAAAAGAAAGATTGCTGTTGCTGCTGTTGCTGTTGTTGTTGTTGAAAGAAGTCATTGGGGCGAAATCCGCGCATGGGAGGTCGCGGCCCTTTGGGAATTTCAAAATGAAAATCATCATCATCAAAGTCTGGAATATCATCTAAATCGCCATCCATTACATCATACATTCGACGCTTTCCAGGATCTCCCAACGTTTGATATGCCTCCGAAATCTCCTTAAAGCGCTTATCTGCTTCCTCTTTCTTATCCGGATTTTTATCCGGATGCCACTTCATTGCTAGCTTCTTATAAGCTTTCTTAATTTCATCTTCACTTGCATCTTTCTTTACATTTAATACTTCATAATAACTCTTCTTCTTTTCACTCATTTTCTCTAAAAATGATTCTATATTACTTTATAAAATCATTTATTCTTTAAGATATAAACTTTTTCGTCTTTTTTCTTTTTCTCTTTTCTAATTCATTTAATTTGTTAACAAATTAAGTTTTTTAAGCACACCATAATTCATCCACCAATCCCATTTCCAAACACTTTTCCGCATCCCACCACATATCGTGCTTCAGAATCTCCTTCATCTCTTCGTGAGGAATTGTTGTATGCTCCTTATAAATCTTCTTAATACGCTTCATTAACTTCTTATTATTCTCCATTTCATCCTCCATTTCACTCATTCGTCCCCAACATCCACTACGAAGTTCGTGAATAAGCATATAAGAGTTAGGACGAATATACCGTTTCTTTCCCACAACACTCATAATCGTTGCCGCTGATGCTGATGCTCCCTCAATAATTGTATAGACAGGAACCTTACAATTCATAATATTATCAATGGCAGTAAATGCGGCAAATACAGATCCTCCATTACTATTAATATGAAGATAAATGGGAATTGGGTCAATATTGAATTGTGTGGCAGTTACAATATTATCCAATGCTACACTATTAAGTGCTTGACAAAGATCAAAAATGGACTTTTTGGTAACATCACTATTGAAATAAATGTGATTTCCCTCAATAGTCACATCACTTCCAAAAGCATCCATTTCGTCATCATCGTCATCAAGAAGCTTCTCATCATCACTTTCATCACGCTTCTTCTCAACACTCTTTCCTTTGCCTTTACTCTTTTCGTGCTTCTCACGCTTCTTTTCCAAATATTTCTTCTGTTTGGCTAATGCACTTCGGGTGCGATAATGATATTGAATTTTATGATACTTCATTTTTGTAAATTTCTTTCTCTACTATACTCTTTTACTCGTTTTCCTTTATATCAAAAAGAAGTGAATTTATTTATTATTTTTAAATTATAAATTATAAATAAATTATAAACAAATAATTATAAATACTTATAAACAAATAATTATAAACAAAATCATAATACGTACATAAAAAGTAAAAAAAATGATTTTTGGATTCGTTTTAAAGAAATTCTTCTTTACATAAGTAGAAACAAGTTACGTATATCATTATATTAACAAAAATGTCAATTGCACGAGCAACCAAACGAATTCAGAAGGATATCCAAGATATCCATAAGTCGACCCAAGATCTTAAAGATAATGGGGTTTACGTTCACGTAAATGAAGATAATATGAATGATGTATATGCAATGTTTGTGGGTCAAGAGAAGACACCATATGAGCACGGATTTTACTTTATTAAGTTTACTTATCCGGCTGATTATCCGATGTCGCCTCCCAAAGCCTTTTATTGTACACAAGGTACAATCCAAGGTGCGGGTCAAATCCGATTTAACCCGAATCTTTACACGTGTGGCAAAGTTTGTTTGTCAATGCTCAATACTTGGCAAGGTCCCGGATGGGTGCCGACAAATACCATTATGAATGTCTTTATGGCCATTCAAGCCCTTGTGCTCAATGAAACCCCGCTTCACAATGAACCGGGATTTGCATCTTTGCCTGCCAAAGATCCTGCAATTCAGTCATACAATAAGCTCATTACATACGCCAATTTTAATATTGCGATTCTTGAGATGATGGTGCGACCACCACGCGGATTTGAAGCATTCATTCCAGTAATGGAAGAGTACTTTGTAACACACTTTGAGAAGATTCTCACGTGTGCAAAGAGTGCACAAAGTAATGTACAAAATATTAAGTGTAGTGCTTATGGTAATGTTAATATTACTCCCAATTATGATGCTACTATCCAAAAGTTGCAAGAGCGTTATCAAATGCTTCTTCCAAATAGGAAGGTAGCAGAAGCGTCTATTTCCGTACCGGAATCTGTTTTTACACTCCCTACGCCGCCTCTTTCGGGAGGCGGTGCGGGGGCTGGTGCAGCCGCTGCTGAAGATGATGATCCGGATGATGTTGCAAATGCAATGGCAATTGCGCAGCTTCTGGATGAAGATGATGCAAATGCATAGTAACTTAAATTTCGTTTTATATTTTTTATATGTTTATCAAAAAAAATAAAAATAAAATAAAAATAAAAATAAAAAACAATTTTATAAATAAAAAAATTCATAATTTAATTCATAAAGACAATATCAGCAATTTTTTCATAAATATTAAATGAATCATTTGTTTGTGAGGAAACAATGGTATGAATTTCCGTATCTGGAGTTCCGTTTACTTCCAAAATTCGCCCATTATTTTGATTATAAGGTACTGTAATATCATTACTTAAAAAGTCAATTCCCGATGTCATTATACCCAAAACATCATTTGTTTTAATAAAAATATCTTGATTGATCTTCGGAATCTTCCCAATAGGAACTCGTGAAATATTTGCACCATTATGCATATTAATAACGGTAGTAATAATTAAATTCTTTCCTTTGGGAAGGATATCATCCATTTTATAACCTAACTTTTGCATATAATCTTCTGAAAGATTCTTTGTTTCAAATAATTTCTTTTCAAGTTGCTTCTTATTTCGCATAGTAATAAGAGAGCGAATGGTATTAACACCATCACCCGTTACATAAGGGGCTTCTCGCTTAATTACATCAATAATCGTCTTATTAAAGACAAAGATGCGATAACAATGACCTTCGATTTGCTCTTCACACATAATCTCTTTATATCCCTTCTCTTTAAACATTTGTAGCCGTTTTTCAGCAATTGCATCATTCTCAATATGAGTATAAACATCAATGCCAAAAGTTCCGTGAATTTGTTTTAATACAATTGGATAGGAAATATTATTTTTGGTCATTTCGGACTTTAACTTCTCAAGGGCTGCAACATTATCCATCATTGGTTCAAAAGTGAACTTGAAAAATTTGGGTACAGGAATACCACTTGCTTGTAAAATTTTGGAGGTTTCAATCTTATCTTTCACGAGCTTTACACTATTGGGATTATTGAAGTGATAATTATAATTCATTGAACGACACGTTTCATCTACACTCTCTTCTCCTTCAACATTGGTGGAACTTTTTTTTATACAATAAGTTACGGTTTTAGCCTCTTTATCTACTTTGGTGTACTTTTTTTCTAAAAGAGCTTCAAATTCGGGCACTTTACTCAATCCACGATAATTTTCAATACTACTCTTTTTGGAAAAATAGTGAAAAATCAAAATCAATAGAAGAAAAAGTAAGAGAAGAAAGATAAGATTATTTATATGTTTTATTATTTTCATCATTTTTTTTCAATCATAGACTCTACTATGATATTCGAATATATTTATTTATAAATTCTTTTCTATAAACAAATTCTTTTATTTATATAAAAAAAGAAAAAAATGAAAAGTAAAGAGTACAAAAAAGGAGAAGAGAGTATAAAGAAGATAGAATATATATTTATAAAAGATAGATATATACGTTCTTTTTAAAAAATGAACTTTTGCCCTGATTGTCAAAATAAACTCTCCCCCTTTGAAGAAGAAGGAAAGCTCTGGAATAAGTGCCGAATTTGCAACTTTAAAGAAGAGTATAATGAATCACTTATTGAAAAGAAGATCTATAAATCGTCTGAACTTCGCGGAATTGAAATTAATAAATATATGATTCACGATCCAACCCTTCCACGAACCATTTACAATCATTGTCCCAATAAAGAGTGTATTACTCAAGAAAAACCCGAACTTTGTGAAGCCGTTTATATCCAAGATCCCAATACCATTAAGCTCGTTTATATTTGTTGTCAATGCGCGACTCAATGGAAGTATGCATAAGGAACCCTCTTGCGGTTCCTTATAAACCTCCCCGCTTATGGGTACAAATCTTTTTTATTACACTTAATTTAGAATAAATTTATAATTACATATATAAATAAATCGTGTTATAAAGTAGTATAAAAAGAAAAAATGAAACATATTGCAAAACACGTAAAAAAAGCGGCCGATTTTTATCAACAAAATACCATCCTTTCCCTCATTATTCTTGTTATTATCATCATTTTATGGGATATTTTGATTCTTCCTTTTACCAAAAAGACAAAAGTAATTACCGTTCAATTAAAGAGTACATCCAATCGCGTAGGACGTTATCGCTCTTACACAATGAACTACGTACTTGTCGATGAAGATGGTAATAATTATACATATGATTATAATGGAATTTTACAAATATTAAAATTACAAAAGGGACGATATAATGATTATTTTTCCATTAAGGAAGGAAGTCAGCTTAAAGTTACTTATTATGGTCTGATATCACATTCTATTTTAGAGGTTTCGAAGGTATAATATATAAGTTATAAT
>JACCDW010301061.1_pt1 | contig 12157 bp, 11 predicted proteins | sample 7449781 | NCBI WGS metagenome assembly JACCDW01 (sample SAMN15323449, study PRJNA562643) | freshwater metagenome | isolation source: river surface water | place: USA:Blue River Watershed | collected 2017-08-18
GGAAGTTGTTGAACGGATCCTCCGCGTTGATGCGGCACTCAATGGCGTGCAATTCCGGCTCGTAGTTCTTACCGCTGATGGCCACACCCGCAGCCACCTTGATTTGCTCGCGGATCAAGTCGTAGTCGATCACCTGCTCCGTGATGGGGTGCTCCACCTGGATCCGGGTATTCATTTCCATGAAGTAGAACTTCCGGTGCTTGTCTACCAAAAACTCGACGGTTCCAGCGCCCTCGTAGCCAATGTACTCGGCGGCCTTAACGGCTGCAGCACCCATGGCAGCCCGGAGCTCGGGCGTCATGAACGGACTGGGGGTTTCCTCCACCAACTTCTGGTGGCGACGCTGGATGGAACAATCGCGTTCGGAGAGGTGGCAGGCGCGACCAAATTGGTCTCCTACCACTTGGATTTCAATGTGACGGGGCTCTTCGATGAGCTTCTCCATGTACATGCCGTCGTTGCCAAAAGAGGCTGCGGCTTCTTGGCGCGCCGAGTCCCAGGCCTTGGCCAGTTCGTCTTCTGCCCAGATGGCCCGCATGCCCTTGCCGCCACCGCCGGCGGTGGCCTTCATCATGACCGGATAGCCAATTTCCTTGGCTACCTGGGTGGCGTGTTCCAAGCTCTGCAAAAGGCCGTCGGAACCCGGTACACAGGGGACACCGGCTTCCTTCATGGTCGCCTTGGCGGTCGCCTTGTCGCCCATTTTGTCAATTTGCTCCGGAGTGGCTCCAATGAACTTGATGCCATGCTCCGCGCAGATCTTGGAGAATTTGGAATTTTCAGAAAGAAATCCGTAGCCCGGGTGGATGGCGTCGGCGTTGGTGATCTCCGCCGCGGCAATGATGCTGGACATCTTCAGGTAGCTGTCCTTGGACGCTGCGGGGCCAATGCATACCGCCTCGTCGGCAAAACGCACGTGGAGACTTTCCCGGTCTGCGGTGGAATAGACCGCCACGGTCTTGATGCCCATCTCCCTGCAGGTGCGGATGATGCGCATGGCGATCTCACCGCGGTTCGCAATGAGAATTTTCTTGAACATACCGGACACTTAAGCGGGGTCTACCAAGAAGAGGGGCTGATCGTACTCTACGGGAGAGGCGTCGTCCACCAGGATCTTCACGATCCGACCGCTCACTTCGCTTTCGATCTCGTTGAAGAGCTTCATGGCTTCGATCACGCACACGGCTTGGCCGGGCTTGATTTCGTCGCCCACATTCACGAAAAAGTCTTTGTCTGGGCTGGGACGGCGATAGAACGTGCCAATCATGGGCGACTTCACCGTGATGTACTTGGACGTGTCTTCCCCAGCGGCCGCAGGATCTGCAGGGGCTGCAGCCGGGGCTGCCACTGGAGCAGGGGCATAGGCCGATGCCGGCATGGTCATGGGTGCAGAAGGCACAAAGGCCATTTCTGGGTTTCCACCGGCCGTTTTGACCGTGATCTTGAATTCCTCTGTTTCCAGACTGACTTCGGTAGCTCCTGACTTGGAGACAAAGCGAATGAAATTTTGTAACTCTTTGATATCCATAACTCTGGCTTTAAGTATTCGTGTTCCGATACCGCAAAAGTGCGCATAAAAAAGCAAACCCGGACGGGAAGGTCCGGGTTTTTTGGGGACCGCCGGTGGGCGTCCGAAAGATTTTAGGCTTGTGCCTCGGCAGGTGCCGTGTTGTCGATGACCAACTTGCCTTTGTAGTACATGTTGCCTTCGTGCCAGTAGGCGCGGTGGTACAAGTGCGCCTCGCCGGTCACGCCGCACACGGCGATTTGGGGCATAACGGCTTTGTCGTGGGTCCGGCGCTTGTCACGGCGCGTGCTGGATTGTCTGCGTTTGGGATGGGCCATGGCTCAATCGTTTATTTCGTTTTTGGACTTGCGCAACGGAATGCTCAATACGGCCAACTCGTACAGGTACTGGCTCAAATCCACCTCGTAGGATCCATGAGGCAGGATCAGCAATTCGGGGTTTTGGTCGTCGTACGCTTCACCGAATTTCACCACCACGGTAAACGCGTTGTGAAGGGGGAGCTCAAAGGGTTCTGCGGTGTCGTCGTCTTCCGTCGCCAGCAGTCCGTTGAAGGCAAATCGCAGTTCCATGGTAAGCGATCCTTTGACAAGGACCACCTGTACGTCTGCTTTTACCAATCCCTCGGTGTCGGGATGATCGTATTGTGCAAAGAACGCAGCATCAAGGCTGTATTCCAATTCGTGCGTGCCGGCCTTGAGGCCCGAAAAAACGAGAACATAATCGCGCTTTTTCATAAGCTGCTCGATTTGGAGCCCGCAAAGATAAGAATTTTTTTCAACGCTTGAATGTGTATAACGGGTTTTTTAGCGCGTTTCGGCAGGGCAACACCCCGGAGCGAATTCCGATGGGCTCAGTGCCTTTCTTTCTTTACTTCGACGCGCTTTTGGAGGGGGTTCGAAGCGTATTCGGTATCCCCGGCACGGCGTCGGACCAGGTCGATGGCTTCAAAAACCGCGCTGCGGAAGCTGCTTTCATCGGCGGTCTGTTTGCCTGCTAAATCGTACGCCACACCGTGGTCGGGAGAGGTACGGACGTAAGGCAAACCGCAGGTGACGTTGACGCCGTCCTGGAAATGGAGCATTTTAAATGGAACCAGGCCTTGGTCGTGGTACAGGGCCAAAACCCCGTCAAAGGCCGCTTGCTGGCCGGTGCCAAAGAACCCGTCTGCCGGGTAGGGGCCATAGACCAGGTGTCCGTCTTCCACGGCTTTGGCTACTGCCGGGGCCACCACCTCGGCGTCCTGGGTGCCAAATCGGCCGCGGTCTCCCGCGTGGGGATTGAGCGCCAGCACCGCAATCTTGGGCTTTTGGATGCCAAAATCTTGTTGCAAAGCGGCGCGGAACTGCTGGATCTTAGCGCTGAGGAGGTCCGCTGTCAGACGCGTGGCCACCTCGGCCAAGGGAATGTGCTCTGTGACCAGGGCCACGCGCAGGGTGGGGCCGCTCAACACCATCAACGGAGTGCCGCCCAATTGCTCGCCCAGGTAGGAGGTGTGACCGGAGAATCCCTCCAAGGGAATGTGCTCCTTGTCGATGGGGGCGGTCACCAGGGCGTCAATCTGGCCTTTTTTCAGGGCGTCGATTCCGGCATCCAACGACTTGAGGGCGAACATGCCCAATTCGGGGTTGGGCTTGCCCAGTTCCATAAGGACTTGGTCCGTCCACGGTTCCACCAAGGCAATCCGGTTCTCGGGGTGCGGTTGGTCCAAGTTGGAGACCAGGGAATACGGGATTTCGGGCAGGTCCGCGGCCTTGCGGTGGTACGCAAAGGCCTTGGGGGTTGCGAAGAGCACGGGGCGGCACAACTCGTGGATTTGGGGGTCGGCCAGCGTTTTCAGGACCACCTCCATGCCAATGCCGTTGAGGTCGCCGCAGGTCAGTCCAATGCGGGGGAGTGCGGTGCTCATGCGGTACGGGTGCTAAGGAATTCCAACAAAAGGCGGACACCAATTCCGGTGCCTCCCACAGACCAGTATCCTTGGGGCTTATCAGCAAATGCAGGGCCTGCAATGTCCAAGTGGATGTAGGGGTAGTCGGTAAAGTGCTCCAAGAACTTGCCCGCGGTGATGGCCCCGGCATCCGCTCCGCCGATGTTTTTCAGGTCGGCCACAGTGGACTTCAGAAGCTCGTTGTAGTCGTCCCAGAACGGGAAGCGGACCAAGCGCTCGTGCACCCGGTCTCCGGCAGCGAGGAGGTCGGACCACACCGGCTCGGAGGCGTTGCCCATGGCGACGGTGGCGTAGGAGCCGATGGCGCGGGCGGCGGCCCCGGTGAGGGTGGCCAGGTCAATGACCAGCTGGGGGGTATAGCGCTTGGCGTAGTGGAGGGCGTCGGCCAGGATCAAACGGCCCTCGGCGTCGGTGTTCAAGACTTCCCCGGTGGTGCCGTCGCTCATGGTGAGGACGTCGCCGGGGGTTACGGCGTTGCCTCCGGGGCGGTTGTCTGTGGCGGGAATCAGTCCAATGACGTGGACCGGGAGTTGCAGTTGGGCGGCTCCGGAAAGGGCGCCAATCACGGCGGCGGCGCCGCTCATGTCCGACTTCATGGTGTCCATGGAACCGGTGGGCTTGAGGCTGAGGCCTCCGGTGTCGTACACCACGCCTTTGCCCACCAAAACATAGGGCTGGGCGTTGACGGCGTTGGCGGGCTTGTATTCCAAAACGGTGAAGGTGGGCTCGTCCAGGCTGCCCCAGTTCACGCCCAACAGTCCGCCCATTTTGAGGGACTCAATTTTCTTTTTGTTGAAGACTTCTGCGGTAAAGCCGTGTTTTTTAGCGGCGTCCGCGGCGGCCTGGGCCAGTCCTAGTGCGTTGAGGACATTGACGGGTTGGTTGATAAGGGTGCGGGCCAGCAGAACCGATTCCACGCGAATTTCCAGGTTTTTGAGGGCTTGCGCCTCCCAGCCGTGCACGTGGATGGCTTCGAGGGCCGGCGTATTGGCTGCTTTTTGCTTGCCAAACAGGTCCGTGTAGCGGTAATTGGCCAAGCACAGGCCCTCCACCAAGGGGTGAGAAGGGTGCGCCAAGGCCACTTCGGCAAATTTGGAGGCGTTGAGCAACTTGGCCAAGGCCGCGCCGGCTTGGCGGTGTTTTTCAGCGCCCGCGGGGGTGGTTGCATCGGCTTCTATCCACTGCACGTAGGCGTCGCCCTGGGCACTGGGAGCTGCAAACCATCCCTTGCCTCCGCGGTCCCAAAAAGCGCGCAGCGCTTGGAGGGAAGCGTCGGGCCAGCCCAACTGGGCGGCGGAATCCGGGTGAGACAGCACGATGGCACGGGGCATGCCTTTGGGGGGGTGGGAAGCGAGGTGCATTTTCATAACTCCCAAAGGTACGGCAGCGGGTGTACCTTTGCTCCATGTTTACCGGCATTGTGGAAACCCTGGGCACCGTAGTCGGTGTGCAGCACGAAGGCACCAACGTGCACTTGGACGTGAAATCCCGTTTGGCGCCTGAGCTTCGGGTGGACCAAAGTTTGGCGCACAACGGCGTGTGTTTGACCGTGGTGGCGCTGCACGGACCTTCGGAACAACCGACGGGGTACCGCGTGACAGCCATTGACGAAACGCTGCGCAAAACCACCTTGGGAACTTGGAATGTAGGAACCAAGGTCAACTTGGAGCGCTGCATGCTCGCCAACGGTCGGCTGGACGGGCACATTGTGCAAGGCCACGTGGACACGGTGGGACGGGTTGCCGCCATCGAAGACCACAACGGCAGCTGGGTGTACCGCCTGGAGCACCCCGTGGGAGCGGACTGGGTGACGGTCAACAAAGGGTCGATCACGGTCAACGGCACGTCGCTGACGGTGGTGGACGCTGCGCCCGACGGCTTTTCCGTCGCCATCATTCCGTACACCTACGACCACACCGTTTTCCACACCCTGCAGGTGGGCGATCCGGTGAATTTGGAGTTCGATATTTTGGGGAAGTATGCGGCGGCCTTGTTGGCCCGGACGCAGTCCAACTAATTCACGACCATGCACAAACTGGTTCTGTTGAGTGCCCCGTCGGGGTCCGGAAAGACCACCCTGACCCGGCGTCTGCTGGAGGGGCATCCGGAGTATGCGTTCTCGGTTTCTGCCACCAGCCGTCCGCCGCGAGGCGCGGAAAAGCACGGGGTGGACTACTATTTCCTGAGCACCGACGCCTTTGATGCCGCCGTGGCCAACGGCGATTTTTTGGAGTGGGAAGAGGTTTATCCCGGCGCCAAGTACGGCACCTTGAAACAGGAAGTGGACCGACTCTGGTCCGACGGAAAGGTCGTTTTCTTTGACATGGATGTAGAAGGCGCCCTGCGCTTGAAGCGTCAATTTGGAGCACAGGCGCTGGCGGTCTACATCGAGGCGCCGTCCATGGAAATCCTGGAGCAGCGCCTGCGCAACCGCGGGACGGACACCGAGGAAAAAATCCAAATCCGGCTGGGCAAGGCCGCATTGGAAGCCCAGCGCGCGCCGCTTTTTGACGTCCGCATTGTGAACGACGAATTGGACCGTGCCACCCAAGCCCTGCGCTCGGCGGTGGACGCCTTTTTGACCGACTCCGGCAGGGACACGCGCTCCGGCGCTGATTCGGGTACAGGATCTCCCACCGACTCCTCCACGACCGTCCAACCCGCTTGAAGCCCCCTGGCCCTGTGGAAAAAAAGTCTCCCTTCCCCCTGCCCCTCCCCGCCGCCCCCCTGCGGCGCATTGGCTTGTTGGGGGGCACTTTTGACCCCATCCACCTTGGGCATTTGACCTTGGCCGAAGCCGCCCGCGAGCAACTGCAGCTGGACGAAGTGTGGCTGGTGGTGAGTCCCCAAAACCCCTTCAAGTCTGCGGACTTGCTAACCGACGAACACCACCGCTTGGCCATGGTCCAGGCCGCCGTAGCAGACCGTCCCGGCTTGGTGGCCAGCGCCGTCGAATTTGAGCTGCCCCGCCCCTCCTACACCGCGTCCACCTTTCGCCATTTGCGGCAAACCCACCCCAACGGGGGCTTTGTGTTGATTATTGGCGAAGACAATTGGCAAGGCCTCACCCAGTGGAAAGAGGCCGATTGGCTGTGGCAGCATTTGCCGGTGGCCGTCTATCCCCGCACCGGTTCTCCCGCGGAGCCGGGAACGCTGCCTGTCCATGCCCTGACCGGGGCTCCGGTTGACCTATCCAGTACCGATGTTCGCGACGCGCTCCGCAGCGGGCAAGATGTTTCCCACCGGCTTCCAGCGGGCGTTATGGACTACATCCGCGCCCAACGCCTGTACCGGATTTGACCGACCTTTTGGCGTACCTTTAAGGGGAGCAACTTCCCCATGGACCTGAATTCTCTGCCTTTCTTGCAACGAATCGCCCAAGAATGGGCGGCGACGACACCCGTAGACACCTGGCACCAAACGGCCTGGGTGCTGCCCAGCCGGCGGGCAGAGCGGTTCTTGCGCACTTACCTGTCCCAAGCGGCTCCCGGCCCGGCCATCGCCCCCCTTACCCTTCCACTGGACGCCTTGCTCACCTCGCTTAGCGGCCTGCGGCCTTTGGGCAATTTGGACGCTTTGCTGCGGTTTTACGCCGTCTACGCCGAACGTATGGAGTCCCATGCGGAACCGTTTGAATCCTTTGCGCAGTGGGGTGCCGGCGTGCTGCGGGACATCAACGAAATCGACCGGCAGGGGGCCGACCCGGCCTTGGTGTGGCGCGCGACGGCCGAGTGGGATGCCTTGGAACGCTGGGGACGGGGGGACGACGACGCTCCGCACCGGCGTACCGCCATGCTCCGCGTCCTGCCCGAACTCCACCTCCTCTGGCACGAGGCCCAGCGCCGGGACGGCGTGGGCATGTCCGGACTGATCATGCGCACCGCTTCCCCGCCCTCCCAGGGACCTTCACCGGACCAGTGGAGGGCTTTGAGCGACGAATGGGGCGTGGACCGCTGGGTATTTGCCGGATTCAACGCCCTTACCCCCTGCGAAGAAGCCCTCTTCCGTTGGGCCATCCAAGAACAAGGCGCCCGCGTCCGTTTTGACGCAGACGGACACTACCTGAACGACGATTTCCACGAAGCCGGCCTGTACCTGCGTACCTTCCGGTCTAATTGGCCTACCACTGCCGTTGCCGACTTACAAAACCCCGGAAACGCGCTGCGCACCGGCCAAAAAACGTGGTCCATCCAAGGGGTATCGGGCCCCGTCGGCATGGCAAAAGCCGCAGGCAACTGGGTACTGGAGCGGAGTGCCACGGACCAGAAATTGGAACGAACGGCCTTGGTGTTGGCCGACGAATCGCTGCTCTTGCCCGTTTTGCACGCCCTCCCGGATCTGAACGTCAACGTGACCATGGGTTTGCCCCTGGCGTCCGTGCCCCTCACTGCCTCGTTGGAGGCCTTGCTGGAAATCCAAGAAACGGCCTCGGGCTCCTTGTTGGCATTGCGGCCCCTGCAAGGGTTCCTGGACCACCCCAATGCCCCGCTGTGGCTGGGCCCAGATGCCCCCGCCGCCCTCACCCGGTTCCACCAAAAACAGAGCAAGCTGCACCAGACCCAATGGTCCGTGGAGCAACTTCGCGGTGCTACCGCGCTCGGAGACTTGCCCGGGCTGGACCTCCTGGAACCTACCGACGATCTGAAAAAATGGCTGCTTCGGGCCGCTGAGAGCCTGGAAGCGGGGAGCGCGCATGCCTTCCTGCGGGACTGGGAACGGTCCGCCGCCCAATCCCTGGCCTCGGTGGTTCGCTCGATGGCGGAGCGTTTGTCGGTGCATGGCCTGCGGCCCACGTGGCGCGCGGTCCGGCTGCTGCTCCAATCCCACTTCCGCGAAGAACCCCTGGATCTTCTGGGCGAACCGCTCGCCGGGTTGCAGATTATGGGGCTATTGGAAACCCGCTTGCTGGACTTCGAAGCCGTTTTGTTAGTGGGAGCGAACGAAGGGGTGCTTCCGCCCGCCCGCGGCGACTTGGGTTGGATTCCCTGGTCGGTCCGGTCGGAATTGGGCCTGCCCATGCCCCACGAACGCGAAGCCATCAACGCCTACCACTTTTACCGACTGCTCCAACGCCCGGAGCACATTCGCCTGATTTACAACACCGACGCCGACGCCACCGGCGGAGGCGAGCCCAGCCGGTACTTGCACCAGCTGCGCATTGAGCTAAAACCCCATTCCCCCCAATCCTGGACCCACGATTTTCGGTTTGTTCCGCTGGGCCCCAACAGCATGGTGCGTCCCGCCGAGTGGGCACCCTCGCCGGAGGCGCTGGCAACCTTGGAAACCCGGTTCTGCTCACCAAAAACGGCACTTTCTCCCAGCAAATTGTCGCAGTTTTTACGGGATCCCGAAGCCTTTTACCGGGAATACCTCTTGCAAATCCGTCCCGAAGACGAGCCCAAAGAGCGTATGGACGACGCCCTCTTTGGAAACCTGGTGCACAAAACCCACGAGCTGGCGTACCAGGCCTTTGAAGTCGATCCCGTTCCCCAAACTCTCCGCCCCACCGACTCCCAATGGGCCGCCTGGATGGCCGAGTCCCTGCAAGAAGAATACCCCGGAGGCCAAGTTGAAACCGGCAAAAACGCACTGGCGTACGGCGTGGGGTCCACCTTGTTGCGCGAGCTCCTTTCCGCAGAGGCCGACCGCATTCAACAGGCTCAGGAACGCGGGGAAAACTGGTCCTTGGCTGGGGTCGAAGTCCCTTTGGCCGCTGCCTTGGAGACCGCCAGAGGCCCCGTTTATTTCAAGGGAAAAGCCGACCGACTGGAGCGCACCGATGAGGGATTGGCCATTTTGGATTTAAAAACCGGGAAAGTGGATCCGAAACAGCTCGCCGTATCCGACTGGCAGGCCCTTTTTGTTCCGGATCAGGGAAGCAAGGCCTTGCAACTCATGACCTACGCTTGGATGTACCGGAAGCAATACCCGGATTCCGACGAACCCATTCGGGCCGGAATTCAGTCCTTGCGCACCCCTCGGGCCGAACCCATTTGGCTCACGTTCCAAGGGAATACCCGCCTTGGACGCGCAGAAATTGAAACCTTTGAACAGGAAGTTTTACTGCCGCTGGTGGCGGTCATGCGGGGAGAAATTTCGGCATCGGAGTGGGCGGCCTCAGGCGAAGCCCAGCGCCTGGCGAACGCGGAGTAGCGTGGCGTCGGCCACAGCCGAGGCTTTGTGGGCGCCTTGTTGAAGGGCCGCATCCACGGCAGCAGGGTCGGCCATAAAGAAGTCAAAACGGCGACGTTCTTCGGCAAATCGGTCCAAAAGCACCCCCAACAACTCGGTCTTGGCATGCCCGTAGCCCAGACCTCCGGCGCGGTACCGGCCAGCCAAATCGGCCGTTTGCTCCGAGGAAGCGACAAGTCGGTAAAGTTGAAAAACGTTGCACTTTTCGGGGTCCTTGGGGGCTTCCAGCGGCGTGGCGTCGGTTACAATCCCCATGATCTGTTTTTTGAGCTCCTTCTCCGGCAGGAAAACGTCGACCACGTTCTTGTACGACTTGCTCATTTTTTGGCCGTCGGTCCCGGGGATGGTCATGACCTGCTCGTCGATGCGGGCTTCGGGGAGGACGAATACGTCCGAACCCACGTGGCGGTTTACGGCAGACGCAATGTCCCGGGTGATTTCCAGGTGCTGGCGCTGGTCCTTGCCCACCGGCACCCACTGGGCATCGTAAAGCAAAATATCCGCAGCCATAAGCACGGGGTAGTCAAATAGCCCGGCGTTCACGTCGGAAAGTTTGTCGGACTTGTCTTTGAAGCTGTGCGCATTGGCCAGCATGGGGTAGGGCGTGAAACAGTTCAGGTACCACGTCAACTCGGTGCACTGGGGCACGTGGCTCTGGGCGTAAAACACGGTTTTCGACGTGTCCAGCCCACAGGCCAACCAAGCCGCTGCCGTAGCGTGCAGGTTTTCCTTGCGCAGCACCGGGTCCTTTACAGTGGTCAAAGAGTGCAGGTCCGCAATGAACAAAAACGACTCGTTGGTGCCCTCGTTGGCCATTTGGATGGCCGGTAAAATGGCACCCAGCAGGTTGCCCAAATGCTGGCGACCGGAGCTTTGTATCCCCGTGAGAATGCGCATGTTGGTTGGTTTAAGCGTTGATGTGGATAAAGCGCTCCACATCTTTAGTGGTTCCAAAAACCACCATCAAATCGTTGGATTCCACCACCGTTTCTTGATCGGGAACGCCCATGATGTGGTGGTCGCCGTTGGTCTTGCGCAACAACGTTACCAAGCTCAGCTTGTATTTTTTGGCCAGGCCAATGTCTTCCAACGACCGCCCAACCGTGCTCCTGGGGGCTTCCACCTCCACAATCTCGTAGTTGTCTGGCAGTTGAACGGCCATCAGCATGCCTGGCGTTATCAACCGATCCGCCACGTTCTTGCCTACTTCTTCCTCGGGGGAGAGGATTTCTTCCACGCCCAATTTGGTCAAAATGCGCCGCTGGGTTTCGCCTTGCGCCCGGGCCATCAAACGCTTGACGCCCAAGGACTGCAACTGCACCACGGTCAGCATGGTGCATTCAAAATTTTGACCAATGGAAACCACTACGGCATCCATGGACGCGATATTTTGGGATTCCAACGCCGGTCGCGAGGTGGCATCCAACGTAACGCTGTAGGTTACGTAGTCCCGAATGCTCTCTACCTTTTCCGGGTCGGAGTCGATGGCCAAAATTTCGGCCCCTTTTTCTGCAAGTTTTTTTGCAATGGCGGAGCCAAACTGGCCCAATCCAATGACAGCAAATTTATCAGCCATGGTGCTAAAGTAGCGAAAGTGCTTGGTTCAAATCGTTTTGCAGGTCCCGAACATCTTCAATGCCGACGCTCAAGCGCAGCAAGCCGTCGGTTACGCCTACCGCTTCGCGCTGGTCTTTGGGAATGGAGGCATGGGTCATGGTGGCGGGATGGCCCACCAGGGATTCCACGCCGCCCAAACTCTCCGCCAAGGTGAAGACGCGCATTGCCGAAGCCACGCGCGACGCCGTAGCCAAGTCGTTGCCGCGCACCACAAAGGAAATCATACCGCCAAAGCCAGGGTAATAGACCTTTTCCACCGCAGGGTGGTTGGACAAAAAGGGCAAAAGGTTCTGGGCATTGGACTGGTGGCGGTCCATCCGCACGTGCAGGGTCTTGATGCCGCGAAGCACCAAAAAGCTGTCCATGGGGCCGCAAACAGCGCCCGAGGCATTCTGAATGAAATACAACCGTTCCGCCAACGCGGGGTCTTTCACCACCAACGCTCCCAGCACCACGTCGGAGTGGCCGCCCAAATACTTGGTAGCGCTGTGCAACACGATGTGCGCACCCAATTCCAACGGACGCTGAAAATAGGGGGTTGCGAAGGTATTGTCTACCACCAGCAACGCACCGCAATCCGCCGCAATGCGGGCCATGGCCGCAATATCGATGGTGTTTAGCATGGGATTGGTGGGGGTTTCCACCCACAGGACCTTGGTCTTCGGCGTTACCAACGCGCGCACCTCGGCCTCGTCTTGCATGGGAGAGAAGTGAAAATTCAACCCAAATCCGGCATACACCTTGGTAAACAACCGGTAAGTCCCGCCGTACAAGTCCGACGTGCTGATGACTTCGTCACCGGGTTGGAGCAATTTCAAAACGGCATCCACCGCTGCCAACCCGCTGCCAAAAGCCATGGCGTGGGTGCCCCC
>JACCDW010513979.1_pt1 | contig 12157 bp, 8 predicted proteins | sample 7449781 | NCBI WGS metagenome assembly JACCDW01 (sample SAMN15323449, study PRJNA562643) | freshwater metagenome | isolation source: river surface water | place: USA:Blue River Watershed | collected 2017-08-18
ACTAATTAATAAATAGATAATATAATATACATAAATTAAAGAATAATTATATTATAGATTAGATGACGTCCATTACTCCAGATGAGGGAAGAAATTTGTCAAAATTATTACTTGACAAGTATTTCCGCACAGTACAATATCCTTATACAAAACATCATATTGACTCATATGACCAGTTTTTACAACAGGATTTAACATCTATTATCAAAACAAATAACCCAGTAATTATACTAAAAGATTTGATAGATCCTGATAGGAATATTTATAAGTACAAAGTCGAAATATTTATCGGAGGAGAAGATGCTAGTGCTATTGAAATAGGAACTCCGACTCTATCACTTCAAAATACTGAGGAAGTTCGTGTACTCTATCCAAATGAAGCTAGGCTAAGAAATCTTACATATGCTTCCACTGTATATGCTGATATTATTGTAAAGATTACATATACATCTGAATCAGGTGAAGTATCTCAATTAGATATCCCTCGTGAAACATTTCAGAAATGGCCTTTATTTAAAATACCTATTATGCTACATAGTCGTTATTGTCTTCTAAACGGTAAACCTAAAGATTTTTTAATTCAAGCAGGTGAATGCCCATATGATAATGGCGGATATTTCATTATTGATGGTGCCGAAAAAGTTCTCATAACACGTCAAGAACAGGCATTTAATACACTCTATATAACACCACAACCAAGAGATCCTAAAATCGCAGTATATGCAAACATATCATGTTTATCCTCTGAAACTCGTCAAGTTAAACGGATAGCATTTGCGCTTATGAGAAGAGTAGAAAAAGAGGATATTACAACTCATGAAACAATTCAGGTAACTCTTCCATTTGTTAGAAAGGCCATTCCGCTATTTGTCCTGTTTCGAGCACTTGGTTTCCAGTCCGATGAGGAAATCCTGCGTATGATTTTTCCTGATTTTGAAAGTCCTGAGGCAAAACTCCTGCTACCAAAACTCCAGCCATCCATAATTGAAGCATATCCTTTCCTAAATTCATACACAGCTATACAATATATCAAGACATTAACAAAGGGTTTCTCAGAGGCTCATGTATTAGATATTATTCGTAATCAGCTATTTATCCATATGCCGAATGACCCTACATCACAGGCTCTCTTTTTAGGAAATTGTGTAAGAAAAATTTTACGTGTAGGTGAAGGATATGATGAAAAGACTGATCGTGATGATACTAGGAACCAACGTTGTCTTGTTAGTGGATTTCTAGTGGAAATGTTATTTAATAATGCATATAAAACATGGATTAAAGCATTTACTCTTGCCATTGATAAGGAATATAACTACAATAAGAAAGTACTCTATAAGGATGAAAACTTCCGTAATATATTCCAAGCAGGAAATGATACTATTATATTTGCCCCTGGACTATTATCTGATATAATCATGCGTGGATTTAAAGGGAAATGGGGATCAGGTATGGGCGAGGAAAAGACAGGAGTATTACAGGCACTTTCAAGATTATCCTATGTGGATTTTATGTCACATTGCCGTCGTGTTATTCTTGATTTTGACACAAGTATGAAACTAACTGGGCCACGTAAATTACACACATCACAATATGGATATTTTTGTACATCTGAAACCCCTACTGGTGGTAGTATCGGTATTACAAAGAACTTATCTATCATGACAGCTATATCTACATCATCACAAACAGACGGAATTAAGCAATGGTTAAAAACAGTAGGCCGTGTATATTCAGCAGAAGATGTAACAGAAGAACAGCGTTCAATCTTTGTACCTTTCTATCTAAATGGAGGAATGTTTGGATATACAGCAAAACCATACCTACTAACTGATGTATTAAAAGCATTCAAACGCGCAGGGTGCTTACCATATTCTGTTAGTATTACATTTTCAATACGTGATAGATGTGTATATCTATATATGGATGAAGGTAGGCCTCTTCGCCCATTAATATGGCTAGATCACAGTAAATCAGACCCTATACAGATTAATAAAATACAGACATATCCAACATGGAGAGATTTAGTAATGGGTAATTTAGCAGTACGAAAACAAGCAAATTTAGATACAACTACCTTTTTTGATCCGCTTGCTGAAAAGAATATGCGATTGGAAGATTATTTAGAAGCATTGATGCCACATACAGGGTGTATAGAATACATTGATCCATACGAACAAAATGAAATATATATCGCAAATAATCCATTTTATATCAATAAAGAAACTACCCATATAGAGGTACATCCTTCTACAATTATGAGCATGATGACATCACTCATTCCATTTGCACAACATAATCAATCACCGCGTAATCAGTTATCATGCTCTCAATCTAAACAGGGTGTAAGTGTATACGCCACAAATTGGAGGAATCGTTTTGATAATATGGCGCATGTATTATGTTATGGAGAAATGCCTATTACACGTACATTATATAATAACTATTTGGGCGAGGGTAAAATGGCATATGGTATGAATTGTGTATTAGCTATTGCATGCTGGTCAGGATATAATCAGGAAGATGGTATAGTTATGAATTATGATGCGGTACAACGTGGTATGTTTCGTTCTATGGCATTCCGTTCCTATGAAGCTTTTGAAGAAGATGACCCTATTACAAAGGCACGAACTCGTTTTGGCAATCCTTTACATATTGCTACTTGGAAGGATTTACAACCTGGATGTGATTATTCTAAATTAGATGAACAAGGTATTATCCGTGAAGGAGAATATGTGGATGAAAATACTATTATTGTAGGGGCATATCTACAGGCGCCTCATTCTTCATCATTAACAGATGTATCTGTTACTCCTCAAGTGTGGACAAGAGGGCGTGTTGAGAAAGTAGTTGTTATGGTAAATAATATGGGTATGAGATTAGTTAAAATACGTGTAGTACAGGATAGAATGCCTGAATTGGGCGACAAGTTCTCAAATCGCCATGGGCAGAAGGGTACCATCGGTGCATTATTAAGAGGCCATGATATGCCGCGTACAGCATCAGGAATTGTACCTGATATGATAATGAATCCCCACGCTATTCCATCACGTATGACTATCGCACAAAATCTTGAACAACTTTTAGGAAAAACCGCAGCAATGTCTGGCGCAATTGGAGATGGTACTGCGTTCATGAATGATGGATCTCCACAGGAAGCAATTGGAGCATTACTAGAGCAACATGGATTTGAAAAATATGGAAATGAAATAATGTATAATGGGGCAACAGGTGAACAAATAAATGCGGCAATATTTATTGGCCCTGTATATGGTATGCGTCTAAAACATATGGTAGAAGATAAATGGCAAGCACGTGGGCAAGGTAGAAGAGAACAACGTACACATCAACCAACAGGTGGTCGCGGTAATCAAGGAGGTTTAAAGATAGGTGAAATGGACCGTGATGCAATTTTAGGTCATGGTGTAATGGGTTTTTTCAAGGAATCATTTATGGAACGTTCAGATGGATCTACAATTGCATTATGTACATCATGTGGTACTATACCGATTTATAATCCACGATTAAATATAAGAATATGTTCTATGTGTGACGGCCCTGTAAGATATTTAGGTGATACAGAGAAAAATCTAGAAATTCTTCCACCTATGGGAAGACCTAAATCAAATATTGTAGAAGTACAAGTACCATATTCAACAAAGCTATTAACACAAGAATTAGAAACATATCTAAATCTTGAAATGAGATACATAACTACACACGGATTTGAGAAACTACGTGAATTTGAATTTTCACAAGTATCAAATGAGGCCGTTAAAGAATTACCTCGTCTACTATTACCAGAAATATCAGCACCCGTATATATTGAAGAAAAACCAAAACAAATGGTATCCGTTGAGCAATTACAAGCAATGGGTGCTAGTATAGCACAACTATCATCTGAAGAACGTCAAGAACTAGATACAGTATTAGAGGAAACACCTGAAGGAGTCATGTTTGAACAATCTATGAATATGGGAGTAGCTCCATCAGGAGAATCAATTATAAATCAAGGAGTATCCTTAGTACAACAGACAGTTAACCCTGTAGTAAATACTATAGAGGGCGCAATTACAAATGGAATAGAAGCAGTACAATCATTAGTACAAGGTAATGAGGGGCAACAAGAGGGTGGAAGATTACCTCCTAATGACCCAATGATAGTATCAGGAAATCCTATGAATATACAAAGATATGGACAAATAAATGAAGGAATTATGGGAAATCAAAATATGAATGAAAATGATATCTATATGAATGCTCCTTTGCCAAATGGTATAGGAGGAACAATTGTAGTAGATACATCTCCGCAGGCTATGATGGAAGATGGGTTAGGAATGGGAGTGATGAGTAGACCTATACGAAGAAGTTCATATGCAAATATGAATGGTTCACGAATGGGTGGAATGATGCCGAGAACACAGATGATGCCTTCTATGCCAGGTACAAGAGAAATGACTATGCCATCACATTCATCACATAATATAGTTACAATTAATAAATTAGATTCATAATAATATTGTGATGAATCATAAAAATTGACGGCTTAAAATACATACGCGATATTTAGGAAAATGAACTTTGAATATATTGATTACATTTATCGTAGCCGTATTACACTTCTAGATATTCTAGAGGCAAGAGGTTATAATGTAGACAAATATCGTAAGTTTTCTCCGGCTGAGATATCATTAGCATCAGAATCATTCCCAAGTTTGAGTTTTAAGGCAACAAAGAGGGATGATGAAACAAAAATATGTGATGTGCGTTATGCAAAAGTAAGCCGTGTAAAGGATAAAATTGATAGCTTCTTTGATGATATAGAAGAAGATGATATTCCAAATACTGAAGTTATTGTAATGATGATGGAACCTCTCGCAGATATTCATCATATTACTGCGCGTAAACAATACATTAGTCTAAAAGAAGGTACAAATGAAAAGAAAAAACTTCGTGTAGCCTTCTTTAGTATACCACAGATTGTAGTAAACCCTCTAAAACACGTACTTGTTCCTAAACATGAAATAGTTCCACAAGAACAACATAAAGATTTACTTGATTCTATGTATATTACATCAAAAGCAAAACTACCTGAAATACAATTTCATATTGACCCTATTACTCGTTGTATAGGTGCTGTTCCAGGAGATATTATTAAAATTACTCGTTCTAGTCCATCTTCTGGCGAAACAATCATATATAGAATTTGTGTATAATAGCATTTAGTAATATCATATAAACTATTGTATAAAACTTCATATATAAATTAATATAAAATGCTATATAAAATGCCATATACCATTCCATATAAAATATAATAATGATATATAATATTTTTATTATATAATTTAAGTAATAACGTTAGAAATGGATTGGATAGATAAAAGAAAAGAATTTCAATCAAGATATGATGAGTTATCTCAGGTTAATATTATATCATTAACATCCGAGCTCAGTAAGGCTGTATCAAGTTATATTTCAAAGGCAGGTATTAGTCAAGATTCAAATAATAATCCCGATTATACTAAAATACAAAAGTTGATGACGCAACTTGATAACGTAAAAATGAGATATGTATCACTTAATAATGATATTTTACAATATATTTCATCACATGGAGGATCAAATAATCTAACTGGTATCTTAAAAGAAAACGGTGAATTACAGCAACATATTACAAAATTAGAACAGATTCAGAATGAAATGAAAGTAGATGTAGATAGTGCTATAGCAAGAGATGAGTTACTCCGGTCAAAAACGGAAGATATTTCACGACATGGATTATTTATATTAAATCGACCACTTAGACAAAATCTAATACCATTTTTATGGGCACTTTCAATCCTATTCATAGGTGTCGGCTTAATCGTATTTAGAATGACATTACCAATTGATACACTTTCAAGTAAAATATCTGGAGCTACATCTGTAGCTGGTACAAGTATTTTTACATCTATTTTACTATTTATAATGGATAAACGAGTATTACTCTCATTATTATCAGCAGCTCTTGTAGTTATATTATTCCTTTCTCTTAAAATAGCTGGTGTATTTGGTAAATAATCTATTTAAAATGTCCCTAAAATTATAGTAGGATGTCATCTTTTTGTACAACATCAACAACATCAACATCATTAACAGATTCAGATCTATCATCTCTTTATGGAAATAATATTACACATGGAATATTATCATCTGAACCCTATCCAGCCTCCGATAGAGAAACAAATGGTTTATTAAAAGAAAGTACACTTCAGCAAATTGTTACTTCTTTATCATCACAAGGTGTTATTCCAGTATATACTGATAAAATTAAACCAGATGATTTTTTGAATAAACAAAAGGCATTTCTTACAAATACAAAAAAAGAATATTGTTTTTATGAATCAAGGTATAAATATGCCTTAGAAAAACTCTTAAATGCTATACAACAAGGATATATTAATAATAATGGTAATTCTCAACAGGTTATTCAGACATATTTACAACATACACAGTTATTAAATCAAAAACTAAATGATTTAACACAAATTATAAATACAATTACTGAAAAAACTCTTACAAATAGTTCAAAAATTACAAATGATATTCAAAAATTTAATGAAACTATACAAGATAAACAGAAAAAATTACAAGAACAAAATAAAATATTATCCTCACAACAATCTACTATGATACTAAATAAGGAAATGGTTAAATTTACAGAAGAAAAAGCGAGATATACTAATAATCTATTAAAATTATACAGCGTTATGAATATTGTGGCATTAGGGTTACTGATATATGTATATAGATCCGCTTCAGAATAATAAATATTAATTAAACTAAATAGGAGAAATGTCTAATTTAGACACGATTATTGAATATACTAAATTATTTCAAGATATGGAATTATCTTCTGCTTTACAGCAATTAAGAAATAATCCAGGGCAATTACAGCAGTTTCTGCAAAATAAACAGGATAAGATATACAAGGAAATAACAACACAAAAGGATAATTCATTTCAAAAAGTCTACGGAGATTTACAAAGAGCATATACAACACAGGAATCTGTACTACTAAATAATGATCGTACTAAGATGTTAGAATCTATACAGGATCAAGTATATAATAGACAAAAACAGGATGCAAATGGTGTAATATATGATCGTGACTTAGCTGGACGTAAATATGAAATGAATGAATGGACTATTAATAATAAAAAAGATACATTATTTGTGTTTTCCATGTTATTTATCCTATTATGTTCCTTAGTACTTATTACTCTACTATGGAAATTAGGAATTCTAAGCACAGTCTTTTCAGCAGCACTAATGTTACCATTGATTATAATTTTTGTATTTACTATTGTAAATAGATCACAATATACTGATGTATTAAGAGATAAGCGATATTGGAATAGGAGAATATTTAAGGGAGAATATGGAAAAATACCGATTCCTATTTGCCCAGGAGCTCTTACAGGAATTGAATCCGACATTCGATCAATACAAACGGATATGGGCAATATAGAACAAAAAACAGAAAATGTGGCATCTACTACATATTCCGCATCTACACAGGCAGCTAATAAAATAGATCAGAGTGTAAATCAAGCCATATGAATATCTAATGGAATAATAAGAGATGAGTCAGGTACAACTTGACAGTCAATTAAAACCAGGATTGCTTCCTCCACAAAAATGTGTAAATGGTTGTGCCCGATGGGATAATTTAGCAGCAGATGGAAATACACAAAATCAGGCCTCCGCAAATGGAATGTGGAATCAAGGAAATCCTCCTAATAATTCCGAAAATACATGTGCGGTACCAGGTAATAGTCCTAATTCAGGAAATGGGCCATGGTGTTATTGTAAGGGTACAAATGATTCATCTTGGGGATACTGTCAAAATAGAGATAATACTGCTATACAATGTAAGAGTACTCCAAATGGTTTATCCAATATAATGTCACAATTAGAAAAATGTACATCTAATACTGAAACACTACGAACAACTAATTTTGTAGAAAATGTAATGAAAGTTAAATCTGATATAGAAAGTCAAGCTATGATTGTTATGGATTCTCTTAATGCGGGTGATGCGATATTTGGACAAGCAAGTGGCGCAACTATAAGTACACAAATGATGGAACATAATAAGCAATTAAAACAAAAAAAAGAGGAATTAAGTAAACATATTGAGAATAATGAAGCAATTATAGAAAGATCCAATCGTGATTTTATATATACGCGTGAAGAATTACCTGATAATATTTCCGCTAAAAAGGTTAATTTCATTGAAGATTATACAGTAGCAATATTATTAATTTCATATATTTTTATGATCATAGCAGTAGTATATGTATATATTATAATGTCTGAAAATAAAATACGCGCAGGTATAATGGGTATTACTGGGGCAACTATATTATCTGTATTTCTTGGAGTATTTTTTTATCTATTAGCATAATTATAATACTTAATTATAAAATATAATATAAATTAATTAAAATTGATATAATAATACATTAAAAATATTTTATTATATTATACTATATTATACTATAGCACCTTTAATCTATAAATCTATTTTGCCATATTTTTTTTATATTCCTCGATATCCTCATCAGCTCCAAATAAGTGGAATCGTTTAAATGTCTTTTTATCAGCGGGTTCACCAAACTTATCAGATAATCTTTTATATAGATCATTTTGTGATAATTTTCTACCTACACCTCCACCAATTGATGTGTACCAATTTACATATTCATTATAGATTTCACGGATAGTTGATTCAAATCCAGGTTCTTCAATTACATGTGCATTCATAAATCTTGCCAGTGAATCAAATGATTCTCTATATTTATTAGATTCTTGTAGAATAATATCAGGCTCTTTACCAACACCCTTATGTAAGTATTGTGTTTTGTATATATGTACTAGACGTGACATAAATAGTGTACGCCATTTTTTCAACTTACTAGGAAGAGTAGGATCACGAGGATATACATTCTTTTCATTCTTATATAGATGTAGTTGTTCAGAGGGAACGAAACGAGATTCAAATGGTACTACACGAATACGACGCCATGTACCTGTATCCATAGTATTGATTGCGGGGAAAGCATTACATAACATAAACAGCTTACCAGTAATAACGAACTTAGTTTGATCTTCAAATAGACCTCGTGCTTCTACAGGATCACAACCAGTAAATTGTTTCATACGAGATGTATTGAGAGGTTCTCTGTCATCAGGTTCAGACATAAATATAAATCGTTTATTACGTACTGCCATGATATCAGGATTTGCTGCGCCAGATTCAGGTCTCTTACGTGTCATTGCGGTAGCTTGTAATGAGGTAGCATAATCACCAAGTGTCATTGTCATAAGATCTACCAATACTGTTTTTGCATTACCACCCACACCAATCCATGTATCGTATGTTTGTTCTTTATTATCACCTTCGATACATGAAGCCAGTTTAATCCATACATAATTTCTTACATCTGGATTGGGAAATACTTTTTCCATAAAATCATCAATTTCCATATGAATAGGTATTTGTTCAGGATCATTTGGATCATATTCTACATAATCAATTGGATCACAATCACGCGGTTGCCATCTTCCAGCCATAAATGTTATATAGTCAGTTGGTTCGGCTTTTCGGAAATTAACATAATATTCTTTACCAGAACCATCTGCCTTATCACGTACAGCATGTAAATCAAGTACACCATTTGCAAATCCAATCAAATACTGATTTGAGTTTAATTTTTGTGAGAAATCATCTTCATAAAATAGACCCTGACATTCTTTCATAACGGAATCTTTAAAGCCAGCAGTATATAGACATTTTTCAATATTCATCATTTGTTTCATACGTGTTTCAATAAATCTCTGATCATTTAGTTCTCCATTTTCAATTGCCCTATTACGTATCTTTGCTCGTGTCTCACATATTATTTGCGCTACTTCAGTTGTCATTTTATTACGTAGCTCAATACCTTGTGGGAGTTTTTTCCAATAGGATCCAGTAAATTCATACCATTCTGTTTTTTTACTATCAACTGCGGCACAATAGTTATTACCATACATGCGTTTCATTAGACGAGCAATATGAGTATGTGTAGCATCTACTTCACGCTCTACAAAATCGATAAAACTATTGTTCATAATTTGACGATATCTTTTGGGATTATCAATCTTTGCCCACATATGAAGACTTCGAATTGTAAATTGACGTTCACGATAGCCTTTATTCCACCCTTTTGTCCAATCACGATATAGATTATTAATATTATTATCGGATGATTTACCAGATTTTTCACTAAACTGAATCCATGTATTAAACATATCTTCTGATGGATCGATATTATGTAAACACCATCCCACTTCAATCCATGACTGATATGAATCAGCACGTTCCGCAGATAGACATTCAAGGGCCAATTGTTTTGCAATTGTAAGTTTCTCTTGTTCTAGTTGCTCATGTACATTACTAGTAGTAGTATTAATTTGTATAGCTGATTCTATTACAGTATTTTTATCTTGAATAACCAGTTTACCAGTACAAATATCTAGATATTTATTCCATTCTTCTTTTATTTCTTCGTTATCATGTTTAAGTTGTAATTCATTATTTTGAAGATTATAGCGTATAGAGAGTAATTCAATAAGTTGTCTTGGCGTAAAGTCTTCTACATCTTCTTCATAGAAGTCGTTAGATGAAGGATCATATACATATACAGATTTTAGTTCATAACGTATGATATCTGGCTTAGATTCTCCATAAAAGAACCATCCATTTTTTTTTACAATTGCTTCATCAAATATATCTTTTTCATGATTGATATATCCAGTGCCATTAAATGCATCATTTACGTGATTTAGTTCAATTGAGCGCATACGTAGTACTTGTTGATGTTCGCTGTTTAGTATAATATCAGGGCATTGAATATGTACACCATCTTTAATAGATCTATTTACAGTACTATTTTTCTTATCCTCGTATGCGTTGGGCCTTAATGAAATAAAGAAACGTAATAGTCTACTATCACTTAGGTCATAATAATGTTTGAGGTTATCAACATAATGTCGAACAAATGTATGTATATGATTCATTGAAAAGTATCGTGTAATAGCACGTTCAGGGGCATATTTAAAGTCTAAATCAATAAGAATTGGAGAGAATAAATCATGTCGTCGTTGTTCAACTAGATTGAGTGGTCGTCGTTGTTGAACCCATAGATAATCATGTAAAAGGTCAAGAAATTCAGGATAATCTTCATCTTTTACCATAAACTTACCTTTTACGTTTCCCATACCCGTAAAGGAGCATATTCCCTTGTCCTGGACTCTTCTCGAGTCTATGAACACTCCCAACTTTGTTTCAAGAAAATTATCTACAGGCGCCATTGTTACACGACTTGCCATACCTTTTTTAGGCGGTCAAATTTTACAGGGCAATATTTTTACAAAATATCTAGTTATATTCTGTAGACATATATGTGCTATATGATATAAATTACATTACATATAGTCATACATTGGAGTTTTATATTATATATAAGATATATGGAATATGATATATAAATACTATGGAATAAAGGGGTGTATAAAATTTGATTTAAATCGGCATCGAAATACATAGTAGGATACTCTCAATATGAAAGATACAGACTTTTGCCCCACTTGTAAATATTATTTATATCTTGACCAAGATGGTAAAACACTCCGACGAATTTGTCGTAACTGTGGATATCAAGAAGAAGATAATAAAGGAGGACTCGTTTTCGAAATCGATCTAAAAGAAAAAACATCTGAAGGTTATAAAATTCTAATGAATGAATTTACAAAACAAGACCCAACTTTGCCCCATGTAAATACCATTAAATGCCCTAATTCTGGATGCGAATCAAATACATCTGGTAAGCCTCGTGATGTAATATATCTAAAGTACGATCCAGTTAATATGAAATTCCTATATATTTGTAATGTATGTGATACACAATGGCGTTCAAAATCATAAATAAAGTTCTCATAAATGTTAGGTGAATATAATGTTACAATTATTAAAAGAAATATTAATTCATTGGATATTATTTGTTCCATTTATAACTATAATAATTCTTTTAATAATATCAATAAGTATATTAAATATTTTTTTATGGAT
>JACCDW011258789.1_pt1 | contig 12157 bp, 16 predicted proteins | sample 7449781 | NCBI WGS metagenome assembly JACCDW01 (sample SAMN15323449, study PRJNA562643) | freshwater metagenome | isolation source: river surface water | place: USA:Blue River Watershed | collected 2017-08-18
AACGAGCCCCTGTCTGTGTAGTTCCTGTGCATTGTGCTGAACTACAAGTTCCTGAAGAACTACCAGTCGTAGTTGTGGTAGTCGTTGGGGTAGGTTGCGTCTTAGGTGTGTAGGTTTCTTTCTCACATGAAGCAAACAACAATGAAGTAAGTAGGGTAGTGGTTAAGAGTATCTTTTTCATACCACGAAGATACAACTATTTTTCAAACCAGCATCATAGGAGCAAAAAAAATCCCCAACTTTCATTGGGGACTATGTGTGAATCAACCGTAGGTCATAGATACTAAAACGGGAACTTTAATACGATATGATGAATAAGACGACCTACAATAATAAATATAGTAAATCCCGTTGAGTGAATCAATATTTTAATCTACAAATCCAACCATATTTTCTTGTTGAACTGGTTTCTTTGAATCAATCATTCGTTGAATATCCCATCGGTTATACTCAAGGAATAAATCACCCATCTGACTACGCTCTACGCTTTTCATCTCACTCTCATTTCCATTGTTCCAATCAGTTAAGAATAGACAATGAAATCTTTCAGGTATATTGGTTAGGTCTTTCATGCCTTTGATAAAATCTTATTTAATTCAATTTCAGCCAATTTCTGTGCTTCAGGACAAAACATATCAAAATCAAAAATATCCTTATTCATATCCTTATCCTTATTCATATCCTTATTCATATCCTTATTCATATCCTTATCCTTATTCTTATGTTTTTGTGGGTTATTGTGGGTTTCTAAAAAACCGATTGGGTTATTTGGGTTATCTTGGGTTTTTTTTGGGCGACCACCTTTCATACCATTTTCTCTATTTCTATCAACTCGTTGTTCATATTTTTTAATAGACTGGTTAAAATTAGGTTCAAGTCCAAGCCACAATCCTTGAATCAATGGGTCATCAAATTGTGGGTCATTACCCAATCTCCAATCAGCAATCCCTCTGAATAAATCAGCAATTTGTTTATCTGTTAGTTTTGGTAACATATCCCATACATTCCCTAAAACTACGAGATTTTCAATTCGTTTCATTTTTCTGTCCCTCCAATTTTAATTTATCACTAACTAATTCTTCAACAAACTTTTTGATTTGTAGTCCGTTCTTTGCACAATAGACCTTCAACTTTAAGTGTAGGTCCACATTCATTGGTATCATTTTGTCTTTCTCCATATCAATAAATATAGTAATAAAATCCTAAAGTTCCAATTAAATGAAAAAAAAATGTATAATTTGATAATTAAATTGGTTTTTTTTATTATTGTAGATATTTATAGATATGGGAAATCAAAAGATACAATCCTTCTTAAACAGGAGAATGCTAACAGATGAGGGGTGGAATTACTTCTGTAGATTGTGTGGGGAGTATAAACATGAGTCACAGTTCTATAACTCCAAAGATACACCCTTTGGTAAGACATACAAGTGTAAAGTTCATTACATCAAAGATAAAGAACCACCTGACCCTGAATATGACTACCTCAAGATGAATCCAATATCAGATAGAGATTTTGTTGAGACGGAAAAGGTGTTAATAAATCTCGGATATAAGATTGGACCAGACGAATTACCAGTCTGGCGACAATTTGAAATAAAACATAAACTTAAATAAAAAACAAAATTATGATTGGCTCAAGCAAAATTGACGAAACAACAAACGACCTACAAAGATTACAAGACCTATTTGATATGGGATTAACGAACGCTGAGATTTCAAGAATCTACAGAACAAACAGTGGTGATAGTATTTCACGAATCCATGTATCACAAATCCGTAGAGGAAAAAGATGGAACTTTGATAACCACTCATTCGTAATGAAACGCGAATTGGGTATTCAAGATGTGATTGAATCTACGATTGGTGATGATGTTATTAAATCCATGATTTCACCTATCATCACAGACACCACGATTTTATATGTTTATTTGACCTATGTGAACTTTATTCCACGAATTGATACTCAGACCTCATTCATGGTGGAAAAACCGACAAGAGGTCAGTTAATTCAACATCACACAAATCAAATCAACAAACTATATTAAGATGAGTCAATACGAAAAAGACCTGACCTATGTAAGATTGATGCTAAAGGCGGTCAAGACACATGAGGATTTGGAGTTGGCACGAACTCTAAAGAGACAATTCATCTCCAAGTATATCATACTAATCTCACCTACAGATAAGTCGTTCCTGAAGGTCCAAAATGAGTTGAATGATTTGGAGATTAAGGCAACAACAAAAATAACCTCAGGGTATTTGTTTAAGTAAAATTAAATGATTATATTTTAACTATGGGAATCAACAAAAGGGAATACGAGAAAACAATACCAGTCTTTGAGAAACAAAAGTTTCAAAAGGAATTGGACCTACATATAATGTTGAAGGAGAAATCTAATCCTTCTTCTTCAACTGCTTCCAAATCAAAATCAGGTTCAATCCAACCGCAGTCATCAAAGAGATGATGGTTAGGATTTGAATGGTGGACATAACACTCATACCCACAGCACCCATCGTGACTACATTTGCTATTGTTGTGTCTTTGTCCATCTTATTCACCTGAGCGTCTACCCCCATACCACCAGGGAATAGAACAATTAAACAATGAGTTTAATGGACTATTGTATCCGTAATAATTGAATCTGCTATTTGTTGGTAGGATTACAGATGTTCTGAATGGTGAACCGAACTCAGGTATCAACTGACCGTTGTTGGTAACTTGTGTATATCTTGGATACTTCCAGTTCTCAAATACCAAGTGTCTTCTCATCAAGTTGTCCAAGAATTGTGCTCTGTCTCTTGCTTGGTCCTTAAGGTATTGGAACTCTTTTATCCCAACAGGATTTGATTGTTCTGAACGGAATTGTTGAAGACCCACATTCACCAATTTAACGAACATATTGTCCAAGATAATGTAGTAGGAATATGCAACCAAAGCAGGTTGAATAAAGTTGTCTAACAACTCCTTATTATAGGTGTTAGCGGATAATGAAATTGAACCGTCTTCTACCTGATTCAAAATCTCATTGTAAAAGTTTGTCCCAAGTGTCTCCTGAATATAGATATTCTGAGCCTGTTGTATTCCATAACGCAACTCATCAGAGTCAACATTTGGGTCAATCGGACTCTGTGACTTTAATTTCTGTTCTGATATTAAAAGGACATTGTAATTCATTACGCTAATAATTGGTTTTGTTCAATCTCCAAGTTGATTTCTTCACCAGGATACATCAATTCTAAGATTGGTGTTAACTCACGAATTAAGAACTCTTGGAGTGGTTTTATGGTTGTGCTCATAAATAGTTTGTGAGCAGTTTCAAGTTGGTCTGCCTGACTTGAGAATCCTGATGGTTGAGGTAATCCCAATAGTGATGCGTCAGGGATTTGGTGTCCTGCCAAGATGTTCTCACGAACCAATGCAAAAATCTCACTAAACATACCTGCTTGGAGATTTGAGTTGATTTGAGTAATCTCAGGTTTCTCACCTTCAGGACCTCCCCATGATACAATTATCCTACCCGCGTTACTGCTTCCTACATAGCGTTCCTCAAGGCGTTTTAGGATATTCTCTTGGTCGTTTTGTGAATCAGGACCTTGTTCAGGCAAGTGAACCCAAAGTGAAGGTGATGCTCCGTTATAGATGTTGTGCAAATTATGTTCAGAGATTGCACGAGATAAACGAATATCCAATAGGCTTGATGCATAATCAGCCGACCCATAGTAAATGTATCCAGGTTGATACTGTTTGATTGCGATGACTTGTCTGTCTTCATAGGCTGTTGGGTCAAACTCTTTTAGTTCAACAATACCTGCCTTTTTCCACATAGCCCAATCGTGTGAATAGAACCAAGTGTCTGAATATAGTTCAGCATCTTTTGGTTGTTTGGCTCTCATGTATTTTGATGGAATAACATGGAATCCTGAAATCCCTTGTCTCCTGTCTTTTTTCCAAACGATTTCCAAGAATAAGTTACCAGTCACAATATATTCAAATAACATCTGTTTCAAGACATCATTCAAATATTCTTTGGAGTTGATTTTGTAGTCAGTTGTGAATCCACGACCTGCAGCGTTATTTACCTTGGCACGAATACAAGCGTTATGGATTGGTGAGAAATCTGTATACCAATACAATCTTTCCACTTCCATATTATCTAACCCCCATCTTACGAATGGTTCGTTCTTATACATTTTCTCTACCCAACGGTCCACATTGTCCACGGCAAAGTTCATTTGACTAATTTTCATATCTTTTAATCGTTATTCGGATTATACACAATATAAGTATTTGATGTTCCTGTCCAAACGGTAGGGTCATAACCATTAACTCCCACCACATTCACCAGTGTTTCATATACCACATCGTATGCAAATTGAGGATTCGTATTACCTGATAGTGATAAAGGTTGCTCATAGACCTTGAGGTCATATTCACCTGGTATCAAATGAACATTGGTCTCACCACAATAGGTCGCTCCCGTTAAAACTTGAGGAATTGAATCATCAATGTTTATACAAAATAGGTCATAAGGTGGATTAAATGAAGCCGTTGATGGAACTAAATAAGGTATGAAACGATATTTCTGTTGGGACAATTTATGTTGCATTGACCACAGATAGCATACAGGACCAGTCAACCACTTGTTTCTTGAACAGATGGCTGCCGCTTCGTTATTCTGACCTTGATTTAGATATATCATTTCTTTTTATTTTATTTTTAATCTTTACGCCATATTCATTGAACGAGAAATCTCCCATAGGTCATTACCTGCCCATGCTGCCATCTTAATAATTGACCTTGTGTTGTTGGTAAATGATGGAGTTCCTGCTCCATTACCCCATCTCCATTGAGTATTTCCTGAATTATCAAATGCAATGGTTGCTCCACCACTTACATTTATCAATAATGTAAGTTCAGGTGTTCCCTCTTGTGAAGGTGTTGGTGAAATGCTTAAAGTATAAGTTCCACCAGTAGCGTTGATAATAACATGAGACATATTAAAGATATCAATAGAACAAGTTCCTGCGTCGTTAAAAGTCGTTGCCTCATAAGTGGTATTACCAAAAATGGTCAATTTATCAACATAAGTAGTGTTTGGTTGTCCACTTGGAATTGTTCTACCTGATACTGCTAAAACAACTGAATTAGTTACATTTGTAATATCTGTATTCTCACAAGAAATCATCGTAACTTTATCAGTATTGTATGTATTACCAGAGTTTACTGATGTGTTAACTGAATTGATAATTGATGTATTTGTCGCTCTTTGAATTGTATTACCTTTACCACCAATAATACTCACAACATCATTACCTGCGGTTATTGTTGAACCCGATGTTCCAAGTAAAACTGCGGTTTTAGTAGGACTACCACCTACTCCTCTAATGTAAGAATATAAACTTGTGTAAATACCTGCAAAGTTTCTACCATTATTACTGTTTACCCCAATTTCACAATATGGACTACCAACAATATTGTTACTCCTTCTATAAGTGTCGTCTGAATTATTACCATCATCATAGATGTAAGTTCCCCAACCACCGAATACACCACTATTGATACCTTGAGCAGTTGAATATTGACCACCAATAATGTAGTTACTATCACTATTTCCACCACCTAAAGAATTGAATCTACCACCACCAATAAATCCTGCATTAGTTCCAGCAGTGTTATTAGATTGTCCACCAACAGTTGCACTATGACCACCGTTAATAGTATTACTTGAGCCTCCACCTATGAATCCATAATTAGAACCATTTGAAATAACATTTGTATCACCACCAATGATGTTTGCGTGATTGTTAGTCCTTCCAATATATCCACGAATTGCTCCTACAATAGAACCAAAATAACCATTATTTTCACATGCTTGTGAACCAAAGATACTTGCTCCATAGTTACCAGAGCCATCACTTGGTCCATACAAAGTATTCTGAGCACCACCTACAATCGTTCCTCCGTATCCTTGAGATTTACTTGTAATAACATTATCATAACCCCCAAAAATAAAATCTCTAATTTGAGTGGATTGGATTTGGTTATTATATCCACCAACAATACATTGGTAATCACCAGCAGTTTTTGATGGTAGGTCATATACATTGACGAAACTATCAACTCCATCACTTTCTTTTAATGGACTTGTATATCCACTGAACTTAAAGGTTTCGGTTTCGCCAGAGTTATTCATTACAAACCATCTTAAATCCGCTGACGAACCAGTCCAAGAAGGTAATTGACTTATTTTTACATTTGCCATTTTAATTTATTTTAGTGTTCTATATTTATGTCGTCAGGAGTTTCACTTTGTAAGTTTGCACCTGATTCTGTTAATAATTTATATCCTGTTGGCTCTGTAGCCGTAGGAGTTGGTGTTGTTGTCGGAGTGGTGGTTGGTTGTGGTGTTCCTGTAGATGTCTGTGTAGGGGTCGGTGTAGGACATACTGAAGGGTATTGAACATAACCACCGTTGAATTGTAAGAAGCCTGATGGTGGATAGTAATAAGTTCCAAAATCAGTAATTGAGTTACTATCCAATACGATTGAACTGATAATAGTTCCACCATTAAATACGGTATTACCTGTGGAGTAAGCGATGGTCCAATCACCATCATTACCCAAGATGTCTGAAGCCCAATACAATGAAGTATAATCTGACCCTGAATTGATTGTGTAAGCGACATAATCGTTACCATCAGGATTAGTTCCATAGTTCATTGTATTATCATCAAAGTTATACCAAGCAGTTTCAAATGTTCCACCTGTATATGTTGTCGCTCTGTTGTATAATCCGTATAAATAACTATTTGACGAAGCACTCAAGATAAGTTGTTGAGGACATATAGGATTTGGCGTAGGGGTCGGTGTAGGAGTTCCTGTTTGTGTCGGAGTTTGAGTAGGTGTCGGACAAGCAATAACTAACTGACAGGTTTTATTATATCCTGAAATATAAATGTCGTAATTTCCTTCGTAATTATCTTGCTCATAAACATACGGTAATAATTGATACCCCAAACTAATACTTCCGCCACTACAAGGATAGAAAGTAATATCTGCCAACTGACCATTAAAATTACTACTTGTTATTGTTATACTCATCTTAATATGTATTTCTACCTAATGTAGTTTGGAATGTGTTTATGATTGTTTGTAAGTTTGTTGCTTCACTATCACTTAAACCTTCCCCAATCCAATCAAATTGGTGTCTTCTTACAGACCATCTACTAACATAATCTATAATTGTTGGTGCTCCTGGACAAGGCATGTATAATGGGTTAACTGATGGTAAAACACCAGTGTTTGTATTTGTGTTTGTTGCAAGTTTAACAGTATTTCTCCATACATTAAAGTTTGTTGAAGATGTTCTATTATATCCAAATAATCCTATACCTGTTGAAATAACAGATGATGGTATTGTTATTCTTGTTGCACCACCATCGTTATTGTAGAAATAAGATGTTGTATCAGGTAATTGATTTCCACCAATTAAACCGTTTAATCCATTTATACCTAAATTATCAGCAGTTCCAAAATCTAAACAATAATCACCAGCAACAGTTGTAAAATCAGTTCCAAGATATGTGAATAATGCTGCGTTATTCAAGGTCATCACTGTATTCAAATACATATTATTAGTTGCCCAACCAGTTGTTCCATTTGGAGTTGCCCCTGATGAATTAAATGTCCACCCACCATTAAATGTAATATTATATGTTCCTGGATTTTTAGCCTCTAAAGCATTTGAGTTTTGAACATTGCCAATATAAGGATACATTGCAATGGTTTTAGAATATAAACCAGCACCTTTTAATTGAATAAATAATCTATTAGTTGCGATATATATGGCATCTGTAACAGTTCCTCCTGTAGTAATTACAGCGTTGAGGTAATTGTATGCGTCAACATCACAAGTTCCAACATCATTTGCACGACTTGTAATTTGACCTGCTCCACCACTAACAAGGAATATATCATATCTCGTTAATCCTGAATTATACCAATAATAATATCCATTAGGTGCAGGGTCAGATAGACCAGTATTCAGATAAATATATTCACCTGGATTTGGACTACCACCTTGACTTGTTGGACCATAATAATTTGTAAATGTTCCACATATTGAGTTTCCAATAGTTGAGCCTGAAGCCAATGAGTATGTATCAACAGATACTACTGATGGTGTAGAAGTAGGTGTTGATGTAATGGTAGGTGTCGGAGTTGAATTAACAAAATATGTAAAGTCACAACCCAATCCTGATGAGGTAGGAGTTTGAGTCGGAGTTAAAGTTGGAGTCGCAGTTAAAGTTGTGGTTGTTGTAGGTGTGTTTGTTTGAGTCGGCGTAGGTGTTGTAGTAACACTAATGATTGGTGTTGAACTTGGTGTAATTGAAGGGGTAGGTGTATGTGATGGTGTGATACTTGGAGTAGGAGTTGGACCAGGTCCAATATCAGCAGTAAAAAACATAACAATATCATCTATCGCTCTTTGTTCCCCCAAATAGTTTGTAAACTTTTTTCTATAGAATGTCCTTGCCATGTATTATTTTAACTTTGTCTATTAAATCATCAACATCAATTTCGTTTCCAACATTGAAGTAGTGTGTTTTTATCTTTGACCCAAACTTGTTCTCATTATCATAGTAGATTACAACCACCCCTATGTTTAATGTATCCAAGTCCCATTCAATTTTTTTTATTTGATAGTGTTCATATTCAACCCCATCAACAATTACTTTTTTATGAACCAACATATCCTGTTGTTTCAGATACTATTGGTGTCCATGCACAAGTGTTTATGTTTGAAGGTAATTCAAATACTTCACTTAATTGTTCAGGTGTTAAACACTCTATAATTCTGTCTTTAATACCTACTCCATAACCTATTGATGTTTTATCACCAGTTTGTAAATCAAAATCACACATCCAGTCAGGTTCAATCATCCAGGTATTTGTTCCATCACTGGGCCAACCCATACAAGTATTGATTTGATTTATTAAATCTGTTGCAGATGTTACATCGGGATATATGATATATTTTACCATGTGCTATATTGATATTTAGTTTTTAAGTAATTTTCAACTTGTGTTAATTCTGATGGTGTTAATTTTCTGTTGTATAATATAAACTCAAATATTTCAGCATATCCACTACCACCACTTCCATTATTTATTCCATATTGATGTTGTGTAAATGTGGTTGTATCACCATTTCCAATTTTTGTTCCTGTAAATGTTCCAAAACTACCCGCTTGCCATATAGCATCATAGGACGCAGTATCACCTGAAGACATAAATAATGTTGGTCTAAATGAAATTGTGTTACTATTGGCAACACTTAATAAAATAGCACTTGGATTGTGTGATGTTCTAACTTGAGCAGTCCCACCACCACCTGTATTGTATACTTGTAAACCTACTGGACCAAACTCAACACCATATTGTGTTCCTGTTGAGGTCATACGATAAACTGCAAATGATGTTAAAGCACTAAAACTTGTGGAAGCAAATGAGTTAATCATATAGTCCTGACTACTAAACACAAATGTTTGACCTGAATATGAACCTAAACTACTATTAGTTAATGTTGGTTGATAGAACGCAGTTCCTTGATTAGCAACTCCACCTAATAAACCATAGTTAGTCCAAGATGAAACTGATGCTCCTGAAGTGGAGATATTCCAAATCTGAAGACCAGTTAATCCTGAAGGACTAAATGGAATAGGGCTTGCTGTTGGAGTATTTGTAGGAGTTGGAGTTACCGATGCTGTTCCCGTTTGAGTTGGGGTTGGAGTTACTGCTGCCGTTCCTGTGTTAGTTGGAGTAGGAGTCACCGCTGCAGTTCCTGTAGGAGTTTGAGTCGGTGTTGGGTTAGGAGTTCCAGTCTGTGTTGTTGTTGGATTAGGAGTTCCTGTTGGCGTATTTGAAGGGGTCGGAGTTGGAGTAACATCAGGTATAGGTGTTGATGATACTTCGTTATTCACAGCAACAATAGGACTCCATGCTGGCAATTCTTTCTCACCGTATGGTTTTAATGCTTCCTGAAAATCAAAGGGTTTTTTCTTTGTTATGTATTGTGCGTTTGCTGGTCTGTATGTTCTACCGTTCCACTTCATTTGTTTGTTCTTGGCTTAAAAAAAGGCACCCCTCAGGGTTGAAGGGTGCCAATTTATTTTTGATATTATAGTTCTACTGTAATACCTGTGAATACATCTTGTAATGTATCTCCCGCAGGAATTAAGATTTCCTGTGTCGCGTTTGGTTCACCACCAACGATAGTCAATGCAGACATACCGTTAAGGTCTGTGTAAGCCAATCCTGATGCAAGAGAACCTGCAGTAACCAATGCTCCGTTTTGCCATGCTACTGACCAATAACGACCATTGTTATCTTTTGCGATTGCAAAGATGTTATTTTGTGAAACAAGATTTTGGAATACATTTCTCAAATCCTTGTCCATTCTTGGTAAGTTCATTACCAATGTCGGTTGGAATACTACTGACTGAGCGGTAGTGTTCACCCCGATGTCTTCAGTGAATGAAGAGCCTTGTTTAGTAAGTTCAAACTTATAGAAAGTTCCTGTACCAGTAACCGATGTAACTTGGTTATCACCATTTGATGTCCATGATGTGATTGTGTTTCCAGAATCACCCAAAATCCAAATAGTTTGCAAACCACCAGTTGAAGCATTTCTACAATCTAAAGCGAACCCACTTGATATAAAACAACTCATAATTTATAGTTTTTTAATTTAGGGTTTATTATCTTGCTACTAACCAAGAATCTACTGAGAATACACCAACACCATAAGTAGCGTGTAAGTTCAATTTGATAATGTCTTCAAATGGGTCGTATAATGCTTTTTGAGTCATCATCTCAGCGTTCATACCAATCATGATGTATTGTGCAGGACCTGCATATACTTTACCTTGACCAGTAAGACCTTGAGTTGGAACTACTCTTACATTTGAACCTGGAAGGATTACACCCCAATCAGAACCTTCAGTAGCAACGCCAGTTGGGTCTGTGAACAAGTTAATGTATGAGTTGTTTCTCATTGAAGCAACCAACGCTCTGTAGTCAGCATAACCACAATAGATAACTAAGTCATCTCTGTGTAATACATTTTCAGGGATATTTTGGTAGTAAGTTGAGAATACATCTAAACCATTTGATGCTGTAGCAGCAGTGTAAGTGATTTGAGTAGCACCGTTACCTGAAGTAATCAATCTGATAACACCATCAAAACACTGGTTATCGTAAACAGTTGAACCTGTTGCAGTAGAGTTTCTCCACAATTGCAACTCAATTTGGTTTGATGTTCTGTTAGCGATATCCTCAAGAATTACTTGCTCAAAAGGAACTGACTCTTGGAAATTAGCATCAGTTAAATACTGAGACAAATAAGTGTCGTATAATGAATAAGGACACAATTGTTGGTTAACTTTTTTATTACACAAGTCAATTGTTACAACATTTTGAACTGTGTCTCCTGTTGGGTCAAACCCACAAGACAAATCTTGTAAAATAACATCGTTAGTTACGAAACCTACTTTTTCAGTTGTTCCTTTCAAGTTTGGTCTAACAGACGAGTATTTTGGTAAAGTCAAACCTAAGAACGCCTTAATCAACATATCGTCACCGTATGAGTTGTAAGTAGGTAGGTTAGACAAATCGTAGTTAAAAGAGAACGAAGATACTTCTCCCTTTTTGAACATTTTCTTTTCCATTTTTATTTTTTATTTATTTTATTTTTTTAATGCATTTCTCAAGAATGCAACTTTCGCATCAGCCATGTTTTCTTTTGCGAAGGTCTTACGAGCCACAGGTGCTTCAAACACAGGTGAGTTCTTGAAATCCTCATAATCGTTTTTATAGGACTCAAAGTCCTTGCTGAACTTAGACAATGCAGACATCATTTCTGCCATTGCTTCCTTCATTTTTTTCATTTCCTTTTTGTAATCTTCAAGAGAGCCTTCGCCACTTCTGTCTGGATACTTCACACCTGTAATGAATCCTTCACCATTTACGGTCAATACGATACCAGAATCAGTTGTGTGTTCCCCTTCAGGAGCAGATACTTTTTCACCCTCTTTTGTGATTGCATACAATTTTTGTCCAACTTTAAAGTCACCTTCTTCGTCAGTTAAAATC
>JACCDW012023275.1_pt1 | contig 12157 bp, 15 predicted proteins | sample 7449781 | NCBI WGS metagenome assembly JACCDW01 (sample SAMN15323449, study PRJNA562643) | freshwater metagenome | isolation source: river surface water | place: USA:Blue River Watershed | collected 2017-08-18
CTTCTCGCCTCTCTTTTTCATATTGATAGCAATAGCAGCTTGTTGTGCTGGACTACTTGCCTCATGCATCTCTTGCTTTACTTCTACTTCTCTGTTAGGAAATTTCTTTCTAATTCGTTCTGCATCATTATTAGCACGAGTTTTGTCTACATATTTTACAAGAGGATGGCCATCAACATAAATGACATTCATCATTTCCATTTCATTGACAAGACCCTTCATGATATTGCTTTCATTTTTCTTGCCGCCGTTACCCCAATTGCTTGCGCCCTTCTTACGGCATTGAACTAATGCACCACTTGCATATGCACTAGGCCAAACCTTGTAACGACTCTTGACTTTATGATAGCAGGCGTCTTGCTTTTCATTCATCATTGATTCGTGTACAATTTTTCCACCACATTGTGGACATTGATCAAAGGGTATGCCCTCATTTGTTTTCTTTTTAGTAGCCACGTTCTTTGCTGGTCCTCTACGCTCTGGGTTTGGATCTTCTCTACGCTTTTTACTAGCAGCATATTTGCGACCCTTTTTGCCTAATGCATGTGCTTTCTTTTGTGGAAGACATTTAGGCTTACCTTCACTGTCATCACCCCTTGCACAAGCTCCACGAATCTTGCCATCAGGACCGAATCGAACCCACTTTTCTTTGAACCATTTTCTAAGGTTCTCGTCAAGTTGTTCCACACCATCATCACCGATGCCATCAAAGATAGAACTCATTATGCAGCCTTCCTATTTTCTAATTCTTTTTCTATTTCGTCAATCATTCTCATAATATGAACTCTTGACGATAAATCTTTTGCCGTAATATATGCTTCTTTCAATCTATGTAACTTATCTTCAAGTTCATCGATGTTAAACATATTAGTCAGCCTTCTTATTTTTATCTTTTTCAGTGATTGGTCCGCCTGTTACCCAAGCTTTACAACTACGACTTCCTGCACACTTGAAGTGTAAGAAGTTACAATAGCCCAAATCACTTAAATTAATAGTAGCATTAGGGTCAATATTATCTTCATCACCCTTGATGCCACTTGCAATACAATCACGCATACTATCGCTTACATCAAATGCAGCACAGTTTCCGCACATCATAGACTTTGCTGTTGCTTCGTCTACTTTGAATACTTTGCTCAAATCTTTCCAGTATGAACCTGGCTTTTCTGGATTAGCTGGGCCATACAGATATTCATCAATAGCAGTCTGTCTATTCTTTAGATTCAAGTCAATATCGTGGGTAGCACGGGGGCAACCCTTCTCAACCGCTTCTAATAGGTTGATGATATCACGCATCTTAACCTACGCCGCCGCCAGCAATGACGCCACCGGTCATTTCATTCTGTAATTCTTTACCTTCTAGATATTCACGAATAGTGTTTAGATAATCATTAGCTTTGATAATCTTTTCTTGTACCCAGCCTTCAAGACCTTCTTCTTCTGAAACATCAGCAATTAATTCGTAGACTTGCTTTGCGTTCTTAGCAGCACTGAATAGGTCACTACGAGCCATTTCAACTTCATGGTCTAAACGACTTTCACCGTGCTTGATGAATCCAGTCTTGCGGCTGCGACCTTGACCCGGAATAATGATTAAATCGTCTTCATCAAGTTTAGCCTCATCCAGATCATATTTTGCCATATAATCTACTCTAGGTTTGTTTACTACTGGTTCATTTGTTTTATTAGCTGATTTCCCGCGCCACCCGCGCTCCCAAGCAGCAGCTCCTTGACCGGCAGTTTTGCCGTTCTTGACAAAATAATCAATTACCTTTTGCTTAGTATCAAATGATTCATTTACTGAGTTAGCGTACTTCTTATTAGTCTTTTTGCCAGTTAATAAGTTTCCAGCTTTTTCGTTGCCATAAACACCCTTACCAACATTACTGCGCTTTTGTGTACTCATTGGTGCTGCTACTGTTGCGATAGAGCCTGCTGTGGTTGATTCATAGATGTCTTTGATTTTCATTTAAGGTAATCCTATATATTAATATAGTATTTATCTGTGTTTTATCTTTTAATGGAATCTCTAAACTTGCTCACCATTAGTTCCCATGGAGTATTGTTAAATGCCTTACATCTTACTGATACACAGATTCTACCTGGTTCAGCAAATAATTGATGTGGGGTAACTGTATTGATGATATAAGTATCACCGGCAGCTATATTATATGTTTCAATGGGAGGATGTTCTGTGGTGTATATTCTTGCGTCTGATGTACTGTATCCGTGCGCTATTGCTTTTTCTTCATCAGTCATTAAATCGTTGTTTAGATCAGATTTTTCGAGCATCTGCAAATCTTTTTGTCTATAAAAATTGACAGTTGATGAATTAAACAAATTAAAATTTAATCCATTTCCCAATTTAAAATCATCACCGTATGTACTTACATCGTTATGAATAGGTAGGGGTATAATAGGAGTTGCCCAAAAAATTATTACATTTCCGTCTGACCAATCTATACCATTGAATGAATAATATTTTGGATTTATTGCTTCTTTGCATGAAACAAATCCATTTGTAAAATTCTCTCCAATATTCATTCCGCTAAATCTTGATAAAGATTTTATGAATGATTTTTGAAAAAAATCTTCGAAAGAGATGAAATCGACCAAATATAAATTTTTGGCTCTACCTACAGTTGCTCTTACGCTATTAGACATAACATATCTCCCTTACATTACTATTTATAAAAAGGGGGCCTCGAAATAAATTCGAGACCCCAGTTTGTGTTATAATTAGGCAGCGGGGGGAGTTTGCTGCCCGGCTGCTGCTTCCGCAGCCGCCTTTTCCTGTTGGGCCTGAACATACATTGGGCCAACTGTATCCAATAGATGTTGCTGATTTTCCATACAGAAAACATAGCTACCGCTGTGACGCAGTAGAACTCGCTTATCGACCCAAATGCGGCCACCGAGGTCACGCCAGTTTTCACAGAATGTCCAGTCTTCACTGTAATAACGGTTCTGACGAACTGCGGTATCGAAGTAGGTCTTCAAGTGCTGATCGTACTTGGGATCAAGTCCGATATCATTCTTGTATTGCTTAACAGCGGGGTGGCTGTTCATTTTTTCAAAGACATGCTTCTTCATAAGAAGGAAGCCGGTGCCAGCCTTTGAAACTTCTTGAAGGCCATCAGGACCTTCTTCGGCACCTTCAAACCCGTTAACAACCCACTTAATGGGCATGGTCTTCATTGGATATAGACCACCGATAACGTCAACGTCCCTATTCAAGAGGACTAACAGATGCCAGGGCTCCCAGCCGATATCAGCGTCTACAAAGAACAAGTGTGTTGCATCGGGCATGTCAAGGAATTTTGCTGTAAGAGTATTACGAGCGCGGCTAATGAGTGATTCATTAACCATTGTTTCGAGTGTCCAGTCAATACCAAGCTGACGGGCAGTGTTAGCCCACTTGATGAATGACATGAAAGTTGATTCTGTCAACATACCACCGTAACAAGGCATTGCAATATGAACCTTAGTTGTACGGAGGAAGTCAACGTTAACCTGAACTTGGCCTTCTTGTGGGGCCTGTTCTTGTGCTGCCTGTTCGGCAATTTCTTCTAGCTTCTCAACAGGAATATTGCGTTCTTCGCCGTTTGGAGCTGTTGTAGTCTTAGTATTTTTTGGTTTGCGAGCCATTGAGTCCTCTTTCTTGTAAACTTGCAATAATATTTACAAGCGGAAGAGGGGGTGGAATTATTTTTCTTCTATATAATCCGAACTTTCGGTCACATAAGGTGAAGCTGATGGTGCAGCAGCTTGTTGTGGCTTAACAGGAACCTCAGGTTTTATCGGCTCTTTATTGGATGATGCTGCCGGTGTTCCTATTTTTTCTAATTTTTCAATATGCTGTTCTAACTGCTGTATTTGATCATTTCTTTGCTGAACTTGCTTTGTTAAGTTTTTGGTGAAACTATCTTGTTCTTGTGTTTTTTTAGCAAGTACGTGGAATACTGCCTCGATATCATTTTTAGCATTAGGTGCTTCTTTACGAGCATTGACAATTAATTCTCTTACAAAAGGATCATCGCCCTGATAAACTAAAGGATCATTTTGATTAGCTCTAGGTTTATTAACCTTAGCTAAACTCATTTCAGTGTCGCCATCTTTATCAACATCGGTAGCTACCCACATTGTGCTAGATTTATTTTCTTCGTTAATATTGCGTTTCCCGATATCTTGCGCAATTATTCTTTTTACCTCTTGGGTAAGTTCACCAGGTTGTCTGCTATATGGACTTGTGTTAACACTATCTACGAATACATAACTGTTTGGTTCTTCTTCGTAATAGACAGCAAAGCCTTCTTTAGTGAATCCTTCATCGTCATCATAACTTTCATCGGCTAATACATAACCATCTACAAGTTCTTTAATAATATCAATTTGATTACTATTAAAGCGCATTCTTTTTACACCGGGAGAGACTTCATCTAATGCTTTCTTTGCATTTTCTAATAGTGTAACAAACTTTGCTTTTTGTTGAATTGTTGCTTCACCGAGCATAGGCTTAATAGCAGAAATTAGTCTGCGAATAGTTTCAGTAACTTGTAGATTGTTATCAAAAACCTGCTTCATCTTTTCTGCTGCATCCCCGTATAAATCAGTTAAGATTCTCATTTTAGTTTTTTCATCTGCGCCTGCATATGCCTGTCTAATAGCACTTGCATCACGCATTGATTTGCCTGCAATAGGAAATTCTGCGACATCAGTTGACATTACATATCCATGCTGACTGAGAGGGTCAACCTTTTTTGGGTTGAATGGCTGTAAGTAAGAAGGACTTCCATCTTTCTTTGCTTTAAAACTAAAGCGAGGATCAGGGGCGATACCTAGTGCAGCATCGCCCTCCATGTCCTTCTTACTCACCCCAAATACTATTGCTGTTTGCTCAGGATCAAGGTTCAGTTGATCAATATATTCTTGAGCGCCGTATGGATTACGAACAGCAATAATGTTTTTACTTGGAATACCTAAACTATTTGCCATCTTAGCACGATCTTGCGCACTGAATGGACTTTTAGGTTGTTCCTGTTTTGCTGAAATTGCTAAGTAGGTATTATCCAAGCCAAACTTTTGTACAAGTTGTTTAAAACTTGCTGCATGTCCTTTATGAAAAGGATGAAATCTGCCTGGATATACTGCTACTATTCTCATTTATTACTTTGCCTCTTTACGAGCATTCTTTTCTTCGGTGATTTCGCTACGACGAGCCTTGCACAATTTTGCAAGTTCACCAAGTGCCTTACGAGCGCGGGTGCCAGCAGCACTGTTGCCCTTTTCAAACTTTTCGTTTTCTGCGATAAAGGCTTCAAACTGAGCCTTGATATTAATTGTAGTTTCCATTGTGTTTCTTTCTTAATATGATACTTTAATGTAATTAACAATACCGCCTTGGAAGTCTTCAACCTTTGCTCTGACATAAACAAAGTTTCCATCGATATTGGTGTATGCTCTCGCATTGCTTGCAATTTGAGGAGCACTGTTAGAAGCTGCATTAGCATTTGCTTCTAATTCGTAAACCTTAAACCAATCTGATTCACTAGGTGATGTTGCCAGTGTTGCTTCAATGACAATGTTACCTGTGCAGGTGTTAAGGCCATAATTCACAGTCTGTAAATCTTGATTACCAAGATAATATGCAGCAGCCGGTTGACTGTTGCCAGTCACAGTATAAGGCGCTCCATTACCAGGATTGTGATATGTTGTTTGTGGCAACAGTATGAGGGTAGTAACCTGACTCATTAGGCTTTTTCTACCTCAACCAAAACACCACTGCCTGCAAGTTCTTGAGCTACCTGTTCTAGTGCAGCTTGAACATCGCCATCAGCAATGGTGTTACTTGGATCACTGTCTTTGACAAGCTTGGATAGCTTGATAACGATGACCTCTTCGATCATTTTAGCCATGATAAAACTCCAAAATATATAGAGTATTTATCTAACTAGGGTCGCTTTTCTAATTTGTAGGTTTTTCCAATAGCCTTAGGAAACATTAACTTCATCATCATAAGATTTCGTTCATCATTATAATCGATGAAGTGATTATTCCATAACCAAACATACGAATGCATATAAGATGTGCGCCTATGTAACCAATCATAAAATGCATTACTTGGATATAAATCAGGTGTTCTGTCAAGATACTCAAGCATTTCATTGCAGAAATCGGCCTCGACCTTATTAGTAGTCATATAAGCACGATACTTAGCCGGTGGATCCTTCTTAAAGTATTTTACTCCAGTTGGACTTACATCAGCCTTGACTATACACCAATGAAAATTTTGCTCAACTAACTTTTCAATCAATGATTCATCATTGGTATATAGACTTAAGGTTTCATGTTCATGTCTAAATCTAGTATCTGTTCCCTTTAACCTATTTTTAAGAGTAATAAGTTCGTCAATGAGAAAAAGATCATGTTCTTCTAGACGCATTGGCTGTCTATACCATCCATGAGGATACCGATCTTTTTGTGTTTCCCATTCTTCATATCTCCGTGAAACAACTTCATTAAATTTTTCCATTGTTTCACAGCCATGAATCCAAAAGATACCTGTACTAGTTATCGAAGCCTTATAGATATACTTGTTAAAGTATAACTCTGTTTTATTAACATTATTAACTATTGACTTGGATAATGCCATCTTCGCCTACATGTGCTGTTTGCTTTGGAGTAATTACATATGTAATTTCACCATTTTCTAAGTTCGCCATTACATTAGCATTACTAATACGCTCAAACAAAATCTTCTTTGAGAGAGGAACACGAATCAATTCATCAATTTTACGGGCCAACGGACGAGCGCCCATCTTAGTATCGTAACCCTGTTCAGCTAGATAGTCGATAACAGGCTCACTAAGATTAAGAGTGATGTTATGCTTATCGATCAATGGCTTCTTGAGTTCTTCGACAAACTTGACAACAATTTTCTTAATCGAAAGAGTATCAAGCTTGTTAAACTTGCAAACCATATCAAGACGATTACGGAACTCGGGCTTGAAGAATTGCTTTAGTGCTTTATCGTCTTCGCCGCTCTTTTCTAGATCACCAAAGCCGATATTGTTGCGTTCGTTATCAGCACTACCTAAGTTACTAGTAAGAATGATAAGAGTATTCTTACACGAAACTTCCTTACCATTACTACCAGTAACTCGTCCCTCATCCAAAATCTGCAAGAAGATGTTGAAGATATCGGGGTGAGCCTTTTCAACTTCGTCAAACAGCAGAATTGAATGAGGGTTCTTGCTCAAGTCTGAAATTAAGCGCCCGCCCTGCACCTGCGAGTCGCTAAAGCCCACATAACCCGGGGGCGGACCGATCAAGCTACTTACTGTATGCTTCTCACTGTATTCACTCATGTCATACTTGAGAAGAGGCATATCCAAATTCTTGGACAGTAGCTTAGCCAATTCTGTTTTACCCGTGCCTGTTGGGCCCAAGAACAAGAAACTTGCAGTCGGCTTCTTATCGTTGCCGATACCTGCGAAGCTGACATAAACACGCTCAAGAACCTTATCAACTGTTTCATCCTGACCGTACAACTTATTCTTGACATTCATTTCAAGATTGTGTACACGATCCATATTGTCACCAGACAACTTATCAGCAGGGACGCCAGTGAACTTTTCTACCTGTTCGTAAACAAGCTCCTTAGTGATTTCTGCATCCTTATTCATAAGAACACGCTGCTTTGCACATGCTGCGTCAATAAGATCGATTGACTTATCTGGATTCTTACGATCATGAATATAACGATCAGCCAAATCAACAGCAGCTTCGATTGCTTCTGCGCTAATATTAACTTCATGGAAATCATTCAGTCGAGTAGCAAGACCTGTAAGAATACGAACAGTGCTTTCGCGGCTAGGTTCATCGATAGTTACACGATAGAAGCGGCGCATCAACGCACGATCCTTTTCGAAACTTTCGTAGAATTCTTCCCATGTAGTAGAAGCAATTACCTTAAGATGACCCTTAGTGATAGCAGGCTTGATCATGTTAGCAAAGTCAACACTACCATTGCCTGCATTGCCTGCGCCCTGCATAGTGTGTGCTTCATCAATGAAAAGAATAGCCTTTTTCTTAACAGCAAGTGCGTCAAGAACCTGCTTTACCTTTTCTTCGAAGTCGCCGCGATAACGACTTCCTGCAAGCAACGAACCAATTTCAAGGCTATACAGTTCATGTTCTTCAAGGAACTCAGGGATATTACCTTCGACAATGGCATTAGCAATGCCCTCAGCAATAGCAGTCTTACCGACACCCGGATCACCAACCATCAATACATTTGACTTGAAACGCTTTGCAAGTACATTGATGATGTCATCGATTTCCTTACTGCGACCGATGACTGGTTCAAGCTTCCCATTACGAGCAAGATCAGTCAAATTAATAGTGTATTCTTCAAGAATTTCATCTGCCTGACTGTCGGTAATAGCAGCGTTAAACTGTCCTCCTGCGTAATTCTTTTGCCAGTGAACTAAGAAATCTTGCTTACTAACACCATACTTAAGAAGGAAATAATGTGCGTGGCTATTGCTTTCAGTAGCAATACTCATATAAAGATCGATAGTTTCGACCTGACGACGACCTGTAAACAATACCTGCGTAACACTACGATTCATCACTCGTTCAAGAGTATTAGTTTTCTTAGGCTTAAGGTCAGGATCGTTAGAAACAATCGACTGCAATCCATTTAGATAAGATTCAATCTCTTGAACCATTAAGTCAGTGTCAACATGAAATGAGTTCAAACACTTCTTAAAGGGAGGATGTGTAACCAAAGAAAAAAGAAGATGTTCAACAGTTACATAAACATGCTGACGCTCCTTAGCTGCTTCGATTGCTCGTTCGATAATATTTTCAATTTCGGGTGAAGATTGCAATTTAGTTAATCCTTTACTTTATATACTTTGATTACGAATAATAGTATCTACAATATCTTGACTGATATTAGCAGGTACAAATGGTTTTAGCAATAGTATTTGGTCACCATAAAACCCACTGTCTTTAATTGGCATTCCATATCCCTGTATTCGTATTTGATCTGTGGGTTGAGTTTTAGGTTTGATGTTGACCTCTAATTTTTTACCAGTCAAGGTAGTAAATTCTATCTTTGTCCCAGTAATTAAATCTAGTACTGACACAGGAACATTGGCATATAAATCATTTCCACTACGATCAAATCTTAAATCCTTTTGTACAATAAATTGCACAATCAATGACGCATCATCAATTAAATTATCATATCTTACTTGCTCTCCTGAGTCAATGCCCTTTGGAACTGCAAAGTTTACTATCTTAGGACCATTAACTGTATTAAGTTGCATAACTTGATTTGAGCCATTATAAGCATCGATCAATGATACAAAAACTTGTGTACGAAAAACCTGTCTATGTGGTTTTCTATGAAAGTTTTGTTGACCAAAAATCTGAGAAAAAATATCGTTGATGTCAAAACCCTGGGCGTTAAAACTGAATCCGCCAGGGAATCCTTGTGATTGTGGATTGTCATATTGAAAACGCTTATCAACATCACTTAATGTTTCATAAGCTTCACTTATTTTTTGGAATTCGACAGGATCCCCACCTTTATCAGGATGATGTTGCATAGCAAGCTTACGAAAAGCTTTTTTAATTGTGTCGTGATCAGCGTCCCGTGGAACACCCAGCGTGTTATAATGATCCATTGTTACACTATAGCACCCTGGGTGTTGATTGTCAAGAGTTTATTTGCCTAAGAATGCACTCGCTGGGCCAGCTGGGGCGCCAACTGCTGTATCAACAGTTGATGCACCTTCAATCTTTTCCTTGGTGCGACCATAAGCAGCAATACCAAGAACAGCACCCATTGCGATGTGGAATAGACCAGCACCCTGTAGACTGATTGGTTGCCACGGAGTAGTTACAGAACCTGCACTTACAGTCTGTAGGATTGACCATGCAATTGGGAACAAGATAAAGTCGAATACACAGACTGCCATGTACATCCAACCCATTGCAGGACGCCACTTCTTATTGATCCAATCTTCGCTTTCCTTATCATGCTTTACAAGCACTTCTGCGTTCTGTGCCGCATTAGTTCCTGCTTGAGTAAGTGCTGCATTATTTAAATTCATAAGCTGATTAGCTTCGTGATTTCTTTCGTGTACTTGTGCCATAAAACCTTCGTCCCCCGCCATTGATTCATGGTGCTCATCGTTTCTTGCGATAAGCTGTAGTTCTTCATTTTTATTTTTTTCTGGTAAAAACATATTACATCCCCGCTATTGCTTTTAAATTTTTAATGTATTCGTCTTCTACATAGGTTGTTTTAACATCTAACCCTGCACGAAGACGCATTTCGTTTAGTTCTTCGTCGGTTTCTTTTTCCATCTTATATTCATTAGGATTAAGAACCATTTTTTCTCTAATAGCATCTTCGTCCGCTTTACATTCCTCGCCTTCGACCTCAATGACCCAATCTTTTAATTTAAGATCGGTTAATGTTTCGAGGTTTGACAGCAAAGTAATGATTCTATTAGGAACCTTACTGCGGCGATCCATTTCAACGAATACTAACCACTTACCTGGTTCAAGTTCGCCGTCGCTAACACTTGCGTCTAACACGAAGTCATATCCACGCTCAAACCAAGTGACTAAATCTTGTGCAGCAAGCTTACTGTTAGTAGTAAAGGTTACTGTAACAATGTCCTTATCTTTACCCATCTTAGCGGCATATTCGTCAACTGTGACTAGATTCTCAACTTGATCTTTCATGTCCATGTAGTCGAGGCTTTCGTTAATAATCATATTATACTCCAGCTGGCATGGGCATTGGTTCCATACCTACCTGATCAGGCTCTTGTTCTTGCTCATCTGTTTGTTCGATGTCATCCAAATCTTCGTCATATGCATCTTCGATTTCGCTCAAGTCAATAGTTTGACCTGCAAGATCGATGGAACCTTCCTTAATATCATCCATTAATTCGAATGGAATAGTAATTTGAACAAACCATACCTTACGCTTATGCATCTTTGGATAGCGAGTGCCTGGAACAAAGTCTTCGTAATCTTTTACTTCAACTGGTACTTCAATTTCGCCCTTACCAAAAGTGACTTTGCACCCAATCTTAATGAGGCGTAATGCACCCCTAGGGTCCGGCATCAATTTATATGGCCACATAAAGATACATTTTGCTGAATATCTTCCTAAGTCTGGGCCCTGAACCAACTCACCATGCTTCCAATTTTTGTAAGCATATAAGTCAGCTTCGTCTAATACTCTTTCATAGTCAAGTAAGGTAGACATGGAACCATCACTCATGTAGACATTCTTAATAGTGTCCACAATGCTAACGAAGTCAATGTCGTTAAAGAATTTGTCTGCTGGTAAACTTTTCATAGAAGTATTTATCTCTCCAGCAACATAATGTAGGAATCGTTTCAGAAACGAGTAATATATTTATCATTGTAAACTATTTTCCACATACTCATACTTTACTCACCTTATTGCTAGTAAGTAACTTTGAGAGCAAGTCTCTCATCAAGTATCACAATTAGGAGAACTTTGTGAGCAAAAGAAAAACAAGCGCATTAAGAAAAGACACACGATCACATAGAAATAGTAGACATGATAGTATGAAGACATTTTACATGAATGAATCTAAAACTATCGACTTTAATCAAGCCCAACCCAAAAGGGTCACAAAACCCATCGAACTAATACCTCAGAGTAGAAATCAGGAAAAATATATCATAGCATTAACAGACCCTGAAACAGATATCGTTATGGTGAGTGGCCCTGCGGGTACGGGAAAAACCTATCTTGCAATGCTTGCAGCAATACAAGCAATGCGTAGAGGTGATTGTAAGAAAATTCTACTAACAAGACCTGCTGTTGCAGTTGACGATGAAAAGCACGGGTTCTTACCCGGTGACTTGAACGCCAAAATGGAACCTTGGGTCAGACCTCTCTTTGATGTTCTTAGAGAGTTTTATAATACAAAAGAATTGGAGTACATGGTCGAAGAACAGATAATTGAAATAACCCCACTAGCCTTCTGTAGAGGCCGTAACTTTAAACATAGTTGGATCATTCTTGACGAAGCTCAGAATGCTACACCAAGCCAGATGAAAATGCTAATGACAAGAATTGGTGAGGGCAGTA
>JACCDW010889996.1_pt1 | contig 12155 bp, 10 predicted proteins | sample 7449781 | NCBI WGS metagenome assembly JACCDW01 (sample SAMN15323449, study PRJNA562643) | freshwater metagenome | isolation source: river surface water | place: USA:Blue River Watershed | collected 2017-08-18
GTGTGAAGGTAGCTGGACAGGATCTGCAGCACATCGACGCGGCGGCGCAGGAGATCGAGCGCATCGCGAAGACAGTGCCGGGCGTCTCTTCTGCACTGGCCGAACGCCTGAGCGGTGGCCGCTATGTCGACATCCATATCGATCGTGCGGCGGCAGCGCGTTACGGGCTTAATGTTGCCGACGTGCAGGAAGTAGTTTCGGGTCTGATCGGTGGCGAAAACATCGGTGAAGTCGTGGCGGGCCGCGAGCGCTTTCCGATCAACCTGCGTTATCCGCAGGACTGGCGCAACAGTCTGGAAAGACTGAAGGCTCTGCCCATCATCGTTCCCGTGAGTGACACAGCACTGGACAATGATAATGGTGAAGGCGTCGCGGCGCAGCAGATCACCCTCGGCACAGTGGCAGACATTACCGTCACCGACGGCGCGCCGATGCTGCGCAGCGAGAATGCCCGCCCCAACACCTGGGTGTATATCGATGTGCGTGGTCGCGATCTCGCCGCCACCGTCGCCGATCTGCAGAACGCGATCGCGCAACAGTTGACGCCGCAACAGGGGGTCAGTCTCACCTACGCGGGCCAGTTCGAGTTCATGGAACGAGCGAACGCGCGTCTGCAACTGGTGATCCCCGGCACGCTGCTGATCATCTTCATCCTGCTGGTCCTGGCGTTCAATCGCCTGGACGAGGCATTGCTCATCATGCTCACGCTGCCCTTTGCTCTCACTGGCGGTATATGGCTGCTCTATCTGATGGGCTACAACTTCTCGATCGCCACTGGCGTCGGCTTCATCGCTCTGGCGGGCGTCTCGGCGGAGTTCGGGATTCTGATGCTGATCTATCTCAAGCAGGCCTGGCAATCGCACATTGATGCGGGTGATCGCAGCGAGAAGGCGCTACTGGAAGCCATCGACGAAGGTGCGGTCATGCGCGTCCGCCCGAAGATCATGACCGTGGCGACAATCATCGCTGGCCTCTTGCCCATCGTGTGGGGCAGTGGCACTGGCGCCGAGATCATGAGCCGCATCGCCGTGCCCATGGTGGGTGGCATGATCAGCGCGCCGCTGCTGTCGCTGCTGGTGCTGCCTGCTGCCTATAGACTGCTGCGGCAGCGGGAGACGGCCCGCGTTCAGTGTTCCGTTGAGTTGCTGTGAGGCACGAATCAAGCGAACCCGAGGGTCTGAATCAACTAGCCAGACCCTTGATCCATGTCTGCGGGCATTCCCGATGCAGGACTGTGAGCCCTGATTTCAGTAGCTTTCGCGCGCGCTGGCTGCCAGCTCATGCAGAATGCCGCAGTCAGGGGTTTGCTTTCCTTCAGAGCAGCGTGCGCGCAAAGTCATTAGTCGCTCCTCCAGAGCATGCATATTTTCAATTCTTCCCCGAATCAGGGACAAGTGTTCGTCAACCAATTTATTGATGTCATTACAATCAGTTGGCGCTCCATGCTGGAAACCAAGCAAGCGAGCGACACTTGCGAGCGGCATGTCCATGGCTCGGCACTGGCGTATGAATGCCAAGCGCTCCAGGTGCTCGGTGCCATAGTCGCGATACCCATTGAGTTGCCTCCTTGGGCAAAGTAGTAATCCTGCCTTCTCGTAATATCGAATGGTTGCAACTTCGACGCCCGACGCCCGGCTTAGCTCTCCTATTCGCATTAACGCCCTCCCACCTGTGACTTTTTGCATGGTATCCCATTGACCTTGAAGCTACTACAGAGTTTCTAATCGCTACCCTAATGGACATCGGCAACCTTCCCGAGTCAACGGACGGAACCAGTCTTGAAGTTTCAAGTGCAACAACTGGCAAGTGATACGCCGCGAGATCGCGCGGGTACATGAGCAGACAGCAGGAGTTATAGCGATGAAAGTTTTGTGGTACCCATTTATTCGTGGAGCGCTGGTCTATTTTATTGTCCAGCCTGTCGTATACGGCCAGCCTGCCGACGATGTTGAAGAGCCCGAAGAGGAAGTCGAAGAGATTGTGGTCACCTCGACCCGCAGCAGACAATCTCTGGCAGATATGCCCACTCGCGTTGAGGTCATCACTGGCGAGGAGCTTGGTGAAAAAGCAAACATGAAGCCCGGCGACATCCGGATGTTGCTGAATGAAAGCACTGGTATCCAGGTTCAGCAGACCTCCGCAACTACCTTCAATTCCAGCATCCGGATTCAAGGCCTGGATGGACGCTATACGCAGATGCTACGTGATGGCATGCCGCTCTATTCAGGTTTTGCTGGTGGACTCGGCCTTTTGCAGGTGGCCCCGCTGGACCTGCAGAGCGTTGAAGTAATCAAAGGTTCAGTGTCTACACTATATGGCGGCGGCGCCATTGCCGGGCTGGTCAACCTCAATACAAAAGTGCCGACGTCAGAGCCGGAAACCAGTTTGCTATTTAACCGTACCTCGGCGGGGGGGCTTGATGCCAGCGCCTTCAGTGCCGCTCGGAACGAAGAAATAGGTGGAACACTTTTCGCGTCGTGGAATGAAAGCACTGCTTATGATCCTGCGAATATCGGTTTGTCTGCTATCCCCGAGTTCGAGCGTTGGACGATCAATCCGCGCGCGTTTCTGTATTTCGATGATGAGAGCGAACTTCGCGCAGGCATCACGGCGGTTGTCGAGGATCGCCTCGGCGGCAATATGGATTACATCAAGGACAGGCCGGTTTCCAATCCCTATTACGAGAACAATCGCACAGAGAGGCTTTCGAGCCAACTGGAATACACACGCGAATTTGGTATCGGAACGTTGAATCTGCGCAACAGTCTTGGTCATTTTGACCGCGAAATTTCAGTGCCCGGATTCATGTTCGCAGGCGTACAGGAATCGAGCTTCAGTGAACTCCACTACCTGCTTCCTTTCGATACATCGGAATGGGTTATGGGGATGAGCCTGATTACGGAAAAATTCCGTCAGCGGGACGCCGCACCAGGATTTCGGCATGATTATTCCCAGCGGACATTGGGCGCATTCGTCCAGAATAGTCGCGAGCTTACCGAGACAATGAGTTTGGAAGCAGGACTACGTGTGGACCGACACAGCGAGCAAGGTACTCTGGCTTTACCGCGCCTCTCATTGTTGTACGAACCGAGAGAAAATATCACCCTCCGCGCCGGTGGTGGACTCGGATACCGCAGTCCAACACTTTTCTCCGAGGACGCGGAAAGCCTGCAATTCCGCAATATCCTGCCACAGGATCGGAATTCGACAACCGCGGAGCGTTCGCGCGGTTTGAATATGGATCTGAATTACCGACACCCGCTAGCCAACGGGGAGATGCTGACCCTCAACACTTTAGTGTTCTACACACGTGTAGATGATCCGCAGGTGCTATTACCCCAGCGAGAGAATTTTGTTTTTTCTCAGCCTCAAGGGTATGTGGATACACGTGGCGCGGAGATTAATCTCACGCTGACGCACGGCGATTTCAAGCTCTACCTCGGTTACACGCATGCTAACGTACGGGAGCACTATGCAGGGGCCGCGACGGAGGCTCCACTTGTCTCCGAGCATCGCCTCAATAGCGTGCTCATGTACGAACGAGAAGACGATTTCAGAGTTGGGCTTGAAGCATATTATTACAGCCCACAGTTGTTAGGAGATGGTGCTACCGGCGATAGTTATTGGGTTACCGGTTTAATGACTGAAAAAGTTTTTATGGAGGGAGTTTCGTTGTTCCTCAACTTTGAGAATATATCTGACACTCGCCAAACCCGGTTTGACACCATCTATACAGGAAGCCTGTCTGACCCTCAGTTCAGAGACATCTATGCTCCGCTGGATGGATTCGTTGTAAATGGCGGTATAAAAATCAAGTTCAACTGAAGAGTGGCGAGTGGACGGTCGGGTGGTAAGATCCAGAAAGGTAAGTAACCTGAATTTTCCTGAGCAACCAGAAGCACTGCGCGTTGACTGCTGCGGCAAGTACCTCCGTCACCATCATGGTGTAACCCAACGGCTCAGGATCATTCAAAAACCGACGGCCCACGTCAATCAGGATGCCGACTGCAAACAGGATCAGTAGTCTCCGGAAGCGCGCGGTGGCGCGCTTCCATACAGGGGGGGCGATTAGTGTGAGCAGAGTGATGACATGGACGATGCTGTCAGAGGTGTGATCGACACCGTTCGTGATCATCTGAGCTCCAATCGGCTTAATGTTTCACTGCGCGCTTTTCGCGACCATGAAATATCCGATACAGCGCCGGCAACACCAGCAGTGTCAGCAGTGTCGAAGAAATAATCCCTCCGATGACCACTGTGGCGAGCGGTCGTTGCACCTCTGCGCCAATGCCTGTATTCAGCGCCATCGGCACAAAGCCGAGACTGGCTACCAACGCTGTCATGAGAACCGGACGCAGCCGGATGAGTGCCCCGTCGATAATCGATGAGACAAGATCGCCGGTATCCCGCACAAGGTCGCGGATAAACGCCAGCATCACCAGTCCGTTGAGCACTGCAACGCCAGACAGGGCGATGAAGCCAACGCCTGCGGAAATGGACAGGGGCATGTCTCGCAACCACAACGCCAGCACTCCACCCGTCAATGCCAGCGGCACACCAGTGAAAATGATCAAGGCGTCTTTCACTGATCCAAAGGCCATGACCAGCAGACCTAGAATCAGAACGAGCGTCAGAGGAACGACGATCGATAGTCTCTGGCTTGCAGACTCCAGTTGCTCAAAGGTGCCGCCGTACTCCAGCCAGTATCCTGCCGGTAGCTCGACCTCATCGAGGACCCGTTGCTCAGCTTCCGCCACGAATGAGCCTAGGTCACGGTCCCGCACATTCGCGGTGACGACGATGCTGCGCTTGCCATTTTCGCGGCTGATCTGATTAGGCGCTGGAGCAATCTCGAGCGTGGCGATCTCTGCCAGCGGAACATAACTGCCATCCGGCAGAGGCACCGGTAACGCACCCATGCCATCAATGTCATTGCGCAGCGTCTCAGGCAGGCGTACTACCAGTTCGAAGCGCCGGTCTCCTTCGAAAATCAAACCAGCCGACTCGCCGCCCATGGCCATGGAGACATAATCCTGTACGTCTGCGACGTTCAATCCATAGCGCGCGATGGCCATCCGTTTGGGATGAATCGACAGCATGGGAAGTCCTGTCACCTGTTCAACGCGGGCGTCGGCTGCGCCTTCTATCGTTGTCACGACTTCCAGAATGCTCTGGGCAGAGGCTAACAGTTGGTCAAGATCATCACCAAAGACTTTTATCCCAAGATCCGCGCGCACACCCGAAATCAGCTCGTTGAATCGCATCTCGATAGGTTGCGTGAACTCGTAGTTATTGCCCGGCAGTTGTTCGAGTGCCTCCTGCACCTCAATGAGCAGCTCATCTTTGGTTTGGCTCGGGTCGGGCCACTCCTCAATGGGCTTCAGCATGACAAATGTGTCAGCGATGTTGGGCGGCATCGGGTCCGTCGCGACTTCCGGTGTGCCGATTCGGGCGAATACGGCGTTTACCTGTGGGAACTCCATGATGCGCGCTTCCAGCATTTCCTGCATGGCAACTGACTGTTCAAGTCCGGTGCCTGTGGTTCGCAGCGCCTGCACGGCGAAGTCACCCTCATTGAGCTGGGGAACAAACTCCGAGCCAAGCGTCGTGGCCAGCCACGCTGACACTACGACCAGTCCTGCTGCAATGGTGACCACCAGCCACCGCAAGCGGAGCGCAGCAGCAAGCAGCGGTCTGTAGAGCCACTTGGCGCCCTCGATAATCGGGCTTTCCTTCTCGCTGACTTTGCCGCTCATGAAGACAGCGATCGCGGCGGGCACCACAGTGAGTGAGAGAACCAGTGCAGCCAGTAGTGCCATCACGACCGTTGCCGCCATCGGCTGGAACATCTTCCCTTCCACGCCAGTCAGCGTGAACAAGGGAATGTAGACGATGGTGATAATGAGGACTCCGAACAGGCTGGGGCGAATCACCTCATTAGTAGCGTTGAAGACTACTTCTAGACGTTCGTTCAGTGGCAATTTTTTACCCGAGTCAGGCTGAGCCATGGAAAGGCGCCTGATGCAGTTCTCTACAATGATCACGGCGCCGTCGACGATGAGACCAAAATCCAATGCACCAAGACTCATCAGATTAGCCGACACTCCGGTTCGCACCATGCCCGTCAGAGTCGCGAGCATCGCAAGTGGAATGACCGCAGCTGTAATCAAAGCCGCGCGGAAATTACCAAGCAAGAGGAAGAGGACGACGATGACCAGCAACGCGCCTTCGAGCAGGTTTTTTTCCACAGTGGCGATTGCCTTGTCTACCAGAATAGTCCTGTTATAGACCTCTTCAGCGACAACTCCCTCGGGTAGTGATTGTTGGATCGTTTCCAGACGCTCCGCAACGGCCCGTGAAATGGAGCGTGGATTCTCGCCCATCAGCATCATCGCGGTTCCCAGCACTGTTTCCTGACCATCGAGCGTTGCTGCGCCGGTACGCAACTGGCCGCCGATGGCAACTTCGGCAACGTCCCGAATCTGGATCGGTGCGCCACTGCGGTTTGCCACGATGACCTGCTCGATGTCTTCGACCGTGGCCAATTGGCCGGGTGAGCGAATCAACAGCTGTTGCCCGTTGCGCTCTACATATCCGGCGCCCCGATTGTCGTTGTTGACACGCAAGGCAGAAGCAACATCTTCCATGGACAGTTCATAGGCCAGCAGTTTGGCTGGCCAGGGTGTCACGTGGTATTGCTTGGCATAACCGCCGATGCTGTTGATTTCGACAACGCCGGTGACCCGCGCCAACTGCGGTTTGATGATCCAATCCTGAATCTCGCGCAGCGCGGTGGGATCGTACGGCTCGCCGTTTGCCTGAACAGCGCCGGGCAATGCCGACACTGTGTACATGAATATCTCCCCCAGGCCTGTAGCGATTGGCCCCATTTCAGGCTCAAGCCCCGGTGGCAGGCTGCTTTTGATTGTGCCAAGCCGCTCGTTGATCAGATTGCGGGCAAAGTAGGGATCTGTGCCGTCCCGGAAGACAACCGTGACCTGAGACAAACCGTAGCGCGATATCGAGCGCGTGTAATCCAGGTTGGGCAGTCCCGCGAGAGCAGTTTCCACTGGGTAGGTGATGCGTTGTTCCGTTTCCAGCGGCGAATACCCCGGCGCGTCGGTGTTGATCTGGACCTGCACGTTGGTGATGTCAGGCACTGCATCGATCGGAAGATGCTGAAAGCTCCATACTCCCGCTCCAATCAGCAGGAATATCAGCGACAAAGCCAGCCACCGCCGCTCAATGGAGAGGCGCAATATTGATGTGATCATGTTGGCCTCCTGATTAGTGGGCGTGTTCGGCGCTGGACTTTTCCAAGTCGGCTTTGATCAAATAGCTGTTCTCTACAACGTACAGCTCCCCTGGCTCAAGGCCACTCAATATCTCGGTCTGCTCAGCGTCTTTGCGCCCAAGCGCCACCGTTCGGCTTTCATAAGTAGCACCTTCCTGCACAAAGACTACCGGGTTGTTCTCGAAGCTTTGAATGGCGCGGTTGTCCACAGTTAGTGCGACCTCGGACCGACCAATTGTGATATCTGCCTGCAACAGCAGGCCAGGACTCCAGCGACCATCGCTGTTATCCAGAGTGACACGCGCAAGAACCGCAGGGGATTCGCTGGAGCCCGGTAAAATATGCGATATGCTCCCTCTCATCAGTTCACCATCGGCTTCCACGATCACTTCCTGTCCTGGTTGGATGCGCCTTGCATTGGACGGAAAGATTGTGAGCTCCGCCCAGAGTTGGTCAAAATTGATGATCGTCAGCAGTGGTTGATCCCCTGTTGTTTCTCCTGGGTTTGCGTTGCGTGACACCACTCTCCCGCCGATGGGCGACTGAATCCGATAGCGCTGCAAACTCTCGTTGGATTCGATCTCTGCGATCATATCGCCAGCAGACACGCGGTCACCCACATCAGGCTCGATTGCAACCACCAACCCCGGGAAGCGAGCCCGGACCTCGCTTATTCCTTGTGGGTTCATGGTTGTCGTGCCATACACAGTAATGGCTTCACGTATTACCCCCGGGCCAGCCATTGCAGTTGTGATACCGGCCTGTCGGGCCATGCTGGGTTCAATGACTACGCTGTCGGCATGTTCTTCTTCAGCGTGTTCCTCTTCAGCATGTTCGTCTGCTGCATCTGCAGCCAGCACGGTTGTACAAGTGAGAAACAGCGACAACAACAACGTGTGTAGCAGCTTTAATTGATAATTCGGTTTCATGGTTTGATCCTGTTAATTAGCCTGGCCATTCAAGGGAGCGAGCAGGGGCTCAGCCGTTAACTGCTCGATGTCGGCGCCGTGACGCAGAGCAGCGGTTGCTGCGTCAATGAGCGTGCTGCGGGCTGTGAGGAGTTCTTCTCTGGCAGTCACCCACTCCAGATAGCTGTATCTCCCATTCTCATAGGCGGCTTGTGTCTCAGAGAGCACCTCAGCCAACAAAGGGATGGTGCGAGTCTGCAACGTATCGATGGTGACGAGTGCCTGCTGCCGGTTCTGGAAGGCATTGAACAGTTGTGTGCGCAGATTGAGCAACGCCACGTCTCGTCGCACTTCCACTTCATCGCGCGCTGCGATTGCCGACCGCACGGCCCCACTGTTTCGTGTTGCACTGAACAGAGGAATACTGAAACCGGCGACCAACCCTAGGTCACCGCCTTGCTGGAGCCTTCTGGCACCAAGTGACCAGCGTGGATCGGCGATTGACTGAGTTCGGGCCAGACGCACTTCTGCCTCGCGCATGCGCTCCTCGCTGGCGAATACCAGGATGAACGGGTTCTTCTCGACGCGTGAAAAGAGGTCCTCAAAGCGCACCGTCTGTTCGATCTGGTAGAGATTTCCAGTCACGGACTCGAAAGTGGGATTTGTTTCTCCCCACAGCGCAGCCAAGGCCGCCTGGGCGTATGTAAGTTGGCTCGCTTCGGCCGACACAAGAAGCTCGGCCTGAGACAACGAGGCCTCTGCGCGGAGAACTTCCACCTCCGGCGTCGCACCTGTTGTTGCCCGGTCTTGCACAATCTGCAGGGTTTCGCGAGCGAGGGTCACTGCGTCCTGAGCCAGTGAGAGTCGGTTCTGTGCAGCCAAATTATCAATGTAGCGGCGGGTTACCTCGCCAAGCAGATCCAAGGCATTTATCTGGTGCTCCGCATCCAACAGCCCTCGGCGAGCACCAATGGTCGCCATTCTCGCGTCGCGCTTGTTGCCAAGCTCTATCACCGACGAGACAGACACTGTCAACTCCGCGCCATCAATGCCTTGAAGATTGTCGGTGCCGACAATGTTTTCAATATCGGCCCCGATTTCGAGCGCAGGTTTGAGTGCAGCGGTTTCAGCCTGTCCGTGGAATGCCTCATCGCGGAAATCGAAAACCCGCAGCTGAGGGTTCTGTGCGAGGGTGAGTTCCATGGCGGATTCGAGCGTGAGAGTGCCGTCCGCCGCACTAGCCAGCCCGCCATGGCTGAAGATCAAAACAATGCTGACAAGCAATGGTTGCAAATGCTTCCATAGCCGCTGTGGCAAATCATTGAACATTGGATGCAGAAGGCAGCTACGAAGCAACCTAGCATCTGAAAAACTTTTCATGAGCATGAACTCCAGTCATCAGTTCCATTCAGGAACCAAAGTGAAAATGGGAAATTTTCGAGAGTTCAGCGATTGGGCGGTGGTACGGGAGGTGCGTAGGTTAAACCAGAGAGGAGGAATTTGTGATTCATCATGAGCACTGCACCGACTGGCTGCGCAGTGACATCCACGTTGGCCGGGAGTGCGAAGCCCAGATGCACATGAGCACCGTGCTTGTGATGTTGTTCGTGGAAATCGTGACCGTCGTCGGGCGAGTGTTCCACAAGCTCGTCTGCGTGGTCGTAGTCAACGGTGTGACCGTATGGATGTTCATCATCAGGCATATGCGCAGCCTCGGTCACTCCGATCATCAGGGAGTGATTGAGAATTAGCAGAAGTGCCATGACGAGTTTCTTGTACACGCAATCGATCTCAGCTGTCAGTGGGTCGGGACTGTAGCACTGTGGTTGAAGCCAGGTCAAACAGGAGCCTTCTTGCTTTGCCCGCAGACGACACCGATAGCATCGGCAGTCTGCAGCGCCCTGGCTTCCCGAATGATCTGAATGGCAGAGCGCATCACGATTGCGGCGATCAGAGTGCCGACCGCCAGATCAGGCCACGCGCTTCCGGTCCGACTTACCATGAGTGCTGCGATCAGTACGCCAACATTCGCCATCATGTCATTGCGCGAACATATCCAGCTGGCCTTCAGGTTGATGTCGCCACTACGAAATCGATACAGCATGGCGAAGCAAGTGACGTTGACCGCCAGCGCCATGAGTGACACCGCACTCATCACCGTGGGCTCCGGCGTGGAGTCGATCAGCAGGCGTCTGGCGACATCCCCCAGAACCACGAGGCTCAGCGTCAGCTGCAGCCAGCCATTGGTCAAGGCAGCTCGGGCCTTGAGCGACACGGCCCGCCCAACCGCATACAGACTGATGCCATAGACCACGGCATCGGCCAACATATCCAGAGAATCTGCCAGCAGACTGGTGGAGTGCGCGAGCCAACCCGCGATGAACTCGACGACGAACATCGTGGCATTGAGCGTCAATACCACCCAGAGCAACTGGCGTTGGCGCTGCTCGACAGCTTCATGGGCACAGCATCCGGACATGATCATCTCTCCTCATCAATGACAACCTTGATCGCTTCATGCGACAACTGGGAGTACGATAAAGCTTCCTGTCACTGGAGGGTCAAGCGTCATGATGAAGATCAATAAACTGTCTCAACAATCGGGGGTTTCCGCCAAGACTATTCGTTACTATGAAGAGATTGGCCTGTTACCCGCTGCAGCCCGAGCGGACAACGGCTATCGGGAATATGGGCAAGGCTCGCTCGATCTGATGCGTTTTATCAGGCGCTGCCGTGACCTCCAGATTCCCATCGACAGCATTCGCAAGCTGGTCAAAGTGCAGGCATTCGGCAGCGCACCCTGCACAGAGGTGGACAAGATAGTGCGGGATCAATTGCACAACGTCAGAGACACGATCAAGGAGCTGCAACTGCTGGAGGAAGATCTGGCACGACTGGCGTCGTCGTGTGACGAGCACAACATCAGTCAGTGCAGGATTCTGAAGTCGTTGCAGACGCCAAATATCCCGGAACGCTGATACCTCAATTCTGCTCCTTGATGAGTTTTGATCCTATTGAATTGCTTCCGTGCCAATGACCACTGTGACAATCGCTGTGGTCAGCAAGATCAACAAGGCAATCAAAATTTCGACACGAATGGCCAGCGACAACCTGGCACCAACTCCCGGCTGCAATATAGCGGGAGTCAATCTCAATTTGTTTCTGGCGGCTATCAAAAGCAGCGTGACAACGAGGATTATTTTAGCTCCCAGTCCTCTACCATAGTTCGTTGTAAGGAGATCACTTCCCCCTTCCAGCAGCAACCAGGCAAGTAGCAGTCCACACAACAGGAGTACGAGAACAATCCAGGTTGCCACTTTGCCGAAGGTATGCATGATCTGTTGAATTGAAGATGGTGCGTCTGTCTGACTGAAGCGCAATAGTGGGTACAAGGATCCGATCCACAGTGAGACTGTCAGGACGTGTAGAACGAGAGCGAGCTGAACAAGAACGTCAGCGTTTGCCAAGTGGCCACTTGTGGTAAATGAGTAGAGCAGGATCACTATCCCGCCGATAGTCAAACAGATACTGGGGGCGATCCAATGGAATCTTGATGTGGAAACCGATTCGACAGCAGCAAGACCCATCATGGCGAATCCAGCAGTGCGCGTGAAAGCGGACGAGCCGTTCGAGGTCTGAATCAGGATGCCGATGAGATCGGCATCGAACATACCCCGCAGACCGAGATCAGCAATGGCGCCGACCTGAAAGAAGAAAGAAGCGCTGCTGGCAGCCAGACCCGCAACACAACTCCATCGAATATACCGACGTATGGAAATCTGAATGGCGCTGTGGTGCGCCAACAGTCTGACGGAGAATGTTCCTCCTACCGCACCTGCAGTGGTTGCGTATATCAGCAGCTTGCAGGTGAGTGTCAGAAACTCCCAAATGCCCGGTGGCCACATTAATGAACGTGGTCCTGATGGTCACCCTGTTCTGAGCCAATAGAGAAA
>JACCDW010448778.1_pt1 | contig 12153 bp, 11 predicted proteins | sample 7449781 | NCBI WGS metagenome assembly JACCDW01 (sample SAMN15323449, study PRJNA562643) | freshwater metagenome | isolation source: river surface water | place: USA:Blue River Watershed | collected 2017-08-18
GCAAGGAGATGAACTATAGGGGCGCCCTGCATGACGGGTCAAATCGGGCTAAATGGAGACCGCAATATTCCGGGAAATCGTATTCAATTATTAAAAAGGGCAAAAAAGCTTGATTTATAAGGGTTTTCGAGCCCTTATTTGACCCAGACGGCAGCTAAATCTCGCTTGCCTTTACGTAAAAGTGCAACTTTCCCGTGTAAAAAGTCGCTTTTTTGTGGCGTAAATGACTCATCGGTGACTTTCTCATTGTTGAGATATGCGCCACCTTCTTTGACGATGCGGCGAGCTGCAGATTTTGAATCCACAACCCCTGTTGCAACCAAAAGATCAACCCAAGTTGGAATTTCACTTAAAGAAATAGAAGTTGAAGGAAGTTCTTTTAGTGAAGAAGTCAAAGTTTTCTCATCCAATTCAGAAATCTCTGCTTGTCCGAAGAGCGCTTTAGCAGCAAATTCAACTCTTGCTGCATCTTCCGGTGAATGAACTAGCGAAGTTAATTCGCGAGCAAGTGTACGTTGTGCTTCTCTTGCTCCAGGGTTCTCTTGCATTGATTTTTCTATCGCAGCAATTTCTTCTTTTGTTAAGAAAGTGAAAACTTTTAAGAAACCAATGACATCTGCATCTGGTGTATTAATCCAGTATTGAAAGAATGCATAAGGCGAAGTCATTTCAGGATCTAACCAAACTGTCCCTGAAGCAGTTTTTCCAAACTTAGATCCATCTGATTTAACAAGAAGTGGTGATGTTAAGCAATGTGCACTGCCGCCCTCTACTTTACGAATCAGATCCAAACCAGCGACGATATTGCCCCATTGATCTGATCCACCGATCTGCAGTGTGCAATTATGGCGACGGTAAAGTTCGAGGTAATCAAGACCTTGCAGTACTTGGTAAGAAAATTCTGTATAAGAAATTCCGCTTGCTTCAATACGACTCTGTACTGAATCTTTTGAGAGCATCTGATTGACGCTGAAATGCTTTCCGATTTCGCGAAGAAGACGAAGCGCTGAATATTCTTTAGTCCAGTCGTAATTATTGACTGCGATTGCGCCATTACCCTTTGCATCGAAATCTAAAAACTTAGAGACTTGCTTGCGGATGCGTTCGACCCACTCCTTAACAACTTCTTCATCATTAAACGAGCGCTCTTCACTCTTGCCAGATGGGTCTCCGACAAGGCCGGTAGAACCGCCAACTAGTGCAATCGGAGTATGGCCGAATTGCTGCATGCGCTTTAAAACTAATAGCACAACCAAGTTGCCGCAGTGGATTGATGGAGCGGTTGGATCTATACCTAGATAAACAGTGGTTGGCTTATCTAGTTGTTCGATAAGTGCCTTTTCATCAGTTGTCTGTGCGACTAATCCACGCCAACGAAGTTCTTCTAGGAGTTCTTTACCCTTACTCATTTACCCATCATTTCAGAGAAGTTCTTAGCTTCGTTGCTAATTATTGAATGTGCGGATTTGATCTGCGCCTCAAGATTCTTAAATTGTTTCTGTAATTCTGTTGGCGCAGTTCCGCCATATGTAGTCCGTCCTGCAAGTGCACCTTCGACAGTCAGCACTTTACGCACCTCTGCATCAAGTTCTGGATGCGCAGATTTAAATTCAAAATCTGATAACTCGTGCAGCTCTTTGCCAGCACTTTCAGCGATGGCCACGCACTTCCCTGCCGCTTCATGTGCATGTGCAAATGGAACGTTCTTGCGAACTAAATAATCTGCAATTTCAGTTGCAAGTGAGAAACCTGCGGGAGCTGCAGCGGCCATACGTTGACGATTAAAAGATGTCGTTGCAACCATCCCTGTTACCGCTGGAATAACTAAATTGAGAGTATCAATTGAATCGAAGAGTGGCTCTTTATCTTCCTGGAGATCACGGTTGTAAGCAAAAGGCAAACCTTTTAGCATCGTAAGCACACCAGTTAAGTTGCCAACTAATCTGCCAGCTTTGCCGCGAGCTAGTTCGGCCATATCTGGATTCTTTTTCTGCGGCATGATTGATGAACCAGTTGAGAATGCATCATCCAATTGCGCCCATGCAAATTCAGAGGTTGCCATGATGCACCACTCTTCTCCGATACGAGATAAATGTACGCCAACCATTGCAAGGATAAATAGCGCTTCAGCAACAAAGTCTCGATCGCTCACAGCATCAATGGAATTACCTATTGCGCCATTGAAACCTAATTGCTTGGCAGTCTCTTCAGGTTTTAATGGAAGCGAGCTTCCAGATAGTGCACCCGCGCCAAGTGGGCTATATGAAGTGCGGGTTAGCCAATCGTTAATACGATCTAGATCACGAGCAAACGCATGAACATGTTTTGCCAATTCGTGACCAAATAGAACTGGCTGTGCATGTTGTAGATGGGTAAATCCTGGCGAAGGAGCATCTGCATACTCCTTTGCTTTGGCTAATAAGGCGCTTTGAAGTTCTGTAATCAAAGTCGCCAAATGCAACATATGATCGATAGAAAATAGTCTTAAATCAGTGGCAACTTGATCATTACGAGAACGTCCCGCGCGAAGCTTGCCACCAACATCACCAATTCGTTCCATCATCGCGCGCTCTAGCGCAGAGTGAATATCTTCATCGCCTTCATTGATTCCAAAATTCCCAGAGGTAACTTCGACCATCAACTCTCGGAGTACTTTGGCAATTTTCGATGCATCTTCGCCATTGATTAGACCGCTACTTTCAAGGACTGAAAGGTGCGCCAGCGATGAGCGAATGTCATATGGCGCTAAGCGGTAATCGAAGTGAACGCTTCTTGAGAGCGCAAAGACAGACTCTGCAGGACCAGAGCTAAAACGACCTCCCCAGAGCGCCATTACTTTCTCCCCTTTTTCTTACCTAAACCTTTTGTTAAAGCAAGCAATTCTTTCGCAAGTTCTGCACCACCATTGGATTTGCGAGAGACCACTAAGACCGTGTCGTCACCTGCAATAGTGCCAATTATTGACTTCAGCTTTGCATGATCTAGATTGGAAGCCAATAACTGCGCTCCCCCAGGTGGCGTACGAACTACCGCTAAATTACCCGATGCTTCAACGCTCAGAATCAAGTTATCAGTTGATAAAACTCGCGACAATGAATCATCTGATGAAGCAGCCAATTGATATCCGTGACTTCCGCGAACTGCTCCAATCTCTTCTAGATCACGAGAAGCAGTCGCTTGCGTAACTTTATAACCTGACTTTTTCAACTCTTTTACTAAATCAGATTGTGAATGAATAACACCAGATTCGACTAATGAAACAACTTTTGCGCGTCTAGCGGCGGCGCTATTAACCATTTGCCATTACCTCTTTGAAAATTTTCACAAATTTCTCGCACTCTTTTTTAGTCACAATAAGTGGTGGCGCGATTCGTATTGTGTTCTCGTTTGGCGCATTTACAAGCACTCCTTTTGCAAGCAAGAAATTAGCAATCTCTTTAGCCCAATTTTGCTCAAGTAAAATTCCCAGAAGTAATCCGCGACCGCGTACTTCGGATACACCTTCAATCTTCATCAACTCTTCTTTTAGATATTCACCTAGAACTAAGGCGTTTTCATTGAGAGCTTTCTTTTCGACTTCGCTAATTGCAGCAAGTCCGGCAGCACACGAAACTGGATTGCCACCGAAAGTTGATCCATGTTCGCCAGGTTTTAGTAGATGCGAAGCTGGTCCAATCGCAATCATCGCGCCAAGAGGAAGCCCTCCACCCAAACCTTTAGCAATAGTGATGACATCAGGAGTGATCTCTTCGTGTTCGTAACCAAACCAGAATCCCGTACGACCCATGCCAGTTTGCACTGCATCAATAACAAGGAGCGCACCATTTTCATCACAAATTTCGCGAAGTGCTCTTAAATATCCAGCAGGCGGAGTGATCACACCGTTTTCGCCTTGAATTGGTTCGACGATAACCATTGCCGTCTTTTTATTGACCGCTTTTTCCATCGCTGAAACTTCGCCAAAAGGAACGTATTTAATCTTTTCAATTATCGGTGCAAATAAGTCTCTCTTTGCTGGTTGTCCTGTCATTGAAAGCGCGCCCATAGTGCGACCATGGAAACCGCCAACCGTTGAAACAACTCTCTTTCGCCCAGTTTTACGCGATAGTTTCAGAGCGGCTTCATTTGCTTCGGCACCAGAGTTACAGAAAAAAACTTTAGCATCTTCTACGCCAACCATTTCAATCAGTTTCTCTGCCAGCTGCAACGAAACAGGATTGGCGAAGAGATTGCTAACGTGCGCAACAGTGCCTATCTGCTTTCTGACGGCTTTAACAATTGCCGGATGTGAATGACCCAGAATATTTGTAGCGATACCACCAATGAAATCTAAGTATCGTTTCTTGGTATCCGCAGTTACATAACAACCACTGCCAGAAACGATGTTTAATTTAGGAGTTCCATAAGTTTTCTGAAAAACCGCTTCCCATTTTGCTTCTACAGATTTCATGCAAATACCTTTGTTCCGCCGACTCCTGATAAAGCTTCGTCTAAAGCTTTTGGATCTCTTCCATCAATAATTCTTACAACTTTGGCACCCTTAGCAATTGCATCCAAACAAGCTTTTACTTTTGGCGCCATACCACCATCAAATTCGCCCTTGATTTTCTCTAGATCAGCTGCCGAGATTTCGTTGATTAATGAATCTCTATCCGGCCAATTGCGATAAATTCCTGGAACATCTGTCATGAAAATCAAAGATGTGGCATCTAGTGCGCCGGCAATGGCTGCTGCAGCTAAATCTGCATTTACATTAAGTCCGTGTTGCGGCACTTCCACTGCTCCGTCGAATTCAACTGCAATTGGTGATACCACTGGAGTGAAGCCAGAATCTAAAAGACTTTTAAGGAGCGCGGGATCAACGCGTTCGACTACCCCAACTCTGCCTAAATCTGCGGGTGTGCCATCAACCAAAGTTGTAAGGATGCTTGCTTGCAAGGTTCCGCCATCACGACCTGAAATGCCAACCGCAGGAACATCATGTGCACGCAGGTGTCCCACAACTTCACGAAGAACAGTTCCGCTTAGAACTTGCTGAACAATCGCGAAGATTTCTGGGGTTGTTACGCGAAAACCACCAACAAAAGTTGAATCAAGTTGATGTGTCTTAAGGGCAGCATCGATCTGCGGACCGCCACCGTGCACGATTACACATGGCTCTTTATCCAAGGAACGCTTAATTACCTCAGCAAATGCGCCAGAGGTATCGGTCATTGCGTGACCGCCGAATTTGATAACTATCATGTTGCGTACGCCGAATTCTCATGAACATAGTCATGTGTTAAATCGTTGGTAAGAATTGTTGCACTTTCACTGCCAGCATTTAGATTGATTTCGATTTCAACTAAACGATTATCGAATTTAACCAAGTTACGATCTTCTGCTGGAGCGCTGCCTTTACAAACCTGGACGCCATTTAGCTTTACATCAATATTGAGCGCATCAAATTGCGCATCAGCGGTTCCGGTTGCAGCTAGTACTCTGCCCCAATTTGGATCGCCACCAAAAATTGCACATTTCAAAAGATTATTACGGGCATTAGCTCGACCAACATTTACGGCATCAGTCTCTGTTGCAGCATTAATTACTTTGATCGCTACCGTCTTTGATGACCCTTCTGCGTCAGCGATTAATTGCGCAGCAAGAGAACCGCAAACTTCATTCAAGAGTTCAGCTAATTCAAATTTGCTAACTTTCACTCCACTTGCACCAGATGCCATCAATAAAACTGTGTCATTCGTTGAAGTACAACCATCAGAATCGATTCGGTTGTAGGTAAGTTCAACTGCTCTTGCGAAGGCATCTTTCGCGTCGTTAGGGTCAACGATTGCATCTGTCATAACAACAGAGAGCATCGTGGCCATGGCTGGCGCTAACATTCCAGCGCCTTTGGCGATTCCAGAAACAGTGACTCCGTGCTTCACGATAGAAGCTTTCTTTGGAACAGAATCGGTAGACATGATCGCTTGCGCAGAGGAATCAAATCCGGAGTCTTTTAAAGAGATTTCTGAAATTCCCTTTTCAATTTTCTCCATTGGTAGCAATTCGCCAATAAGTCCCGTCGAACAGACCACAACCTCGCCTGCAGAGATATCTAATTTCTCTGCAATCAACTCAGCAGTCTTATGTGTATCTGCAAATCCTTGCGGTCCAGTACATGCGTTTGCACCGCCAGAATTAAGAACAACTGCGCTTACTTCCCCACCTTTAGTTACTTGACGAGACCAAATTACCGGTGCTGCAACAACTTTATTGGTTGTGTAAACCGCGGTACCGAAATTAAGTGGACCTTGGTTTTGAATAATAGTTAGATCAAGTGCGCCAGTACTCTTTAGACCTGCCGCAACGGATCCGCTAATAAAACCTTTAGGAAGGCTCATGCGCCAAGACCTGTTCCGGTTAAACCTGCAAATTCATGTAGCCCGCTAATCAAGTTAGCGTTTTGAATCGCTTGTCCTGCAGCGCCTTTACCCAAATTATCAATTACTGCTGAAACGACAACACGATTTGTATGTTCATCAATTGCAACTTGCATCTGCACATAATTTGAACCCACTACCGCGCTGGTTTTAGGTAATTGTCCGTCAGGCATCACCCATACAAACTCTTCGGATTTGTAAGCATCAAGATAAGCAGATTTAACGTCGCCAGTTTTACTGAGCTTGCCAGTGACTGTTGCCAAAATACCACGCGGCATCGGTGCAAGAATTGGCGTGAATGAAATCTTTGCACCAGTTGCCTGTTCGATCTCTGGTGTGTGTTGATGTGCGCCACCGAATTTATATGAGCTCATAGAACCCATGACTTCACTTCCAATTAGATTTACCTTTGCCGCACGTCCTGCACCTGTAGTACCAGATGCTGCAACAACGACAATATCTTCTTTATCTACAAAAGGAAGCATTGGTGCAGTTGCAAGTGCGATGACTGTTGCGTAACAACCTGGGTTTGCTACTCGGTTAGAAGCTTTAATAATTTCACGATGATTAGGTAGTTCGGGTAATCCATAAACCCATGTGCCGGCATGTTCGCCACCATAATATTTTTGCCACTGCTCTTTAGATTTCAATCTGAAATCTGCACCAAGATCAACAACTTTCTGATTTGGATCTAGTTGGTTGATTAATATCGCGGATTCACCATGAGGAAGAGCTGTGAAAACTAAATCTAAGTCAGATAGCTTTGCGGCATCGGTTGCTTCAAATTTACGTCCGACGTAGTGGCTTAGTTGTGGATGTACTGAAGTGATCTCTTCACCGGCATTACTGCCAGCAGTAATTACCGCCGCTTCAAACTCAGGATGGCCAGCAAGGAATCTAAGAAGCTCACCGCCGGCATATCCGCTCGCACCAACTACGCCAATTTTCATGGCGCTAGATTATCGGAATATGCCTATTTATGCAACGATGTGAATATTTATGCACGAACTGTAGCACCGCAACGCTTTAGCGCTTCCGCTGCGGCTGCTTCTCGGGAAGCTGAAACTTCTTCTGTCTTAAGGGTACGGTCCGGCGCACGGAAAGTTAATGTAAACGCAAGAGAAATCTTTCCGTCACCGATTTTGTCGTAACGATCAAATAGCTCGATTGATTCGAGTAAATCCCCCGCACCATCGCGCAACGCAGCAGTTACCTCTGCAGCCGAAACATCTGCATCAACTAACAAAGCAATATCTTGCACTGCAGCTGGCATGACGCCAACAGGTTTTGGTGAAACAAGTGGTGAAGCAGGTAGCGCATCCAAATTCATGCCCCAAGCAGCTGAACGTTCAGGTAGTGCAAACTCCGCAACGACTCGTGGATGAAGTTCTCCAGCGTGCGCTACAGGCTTTCCATCAACAATAAATTCAGCACAGCGGCCAGGGTGCCAAGGAGCTAAATCAGAACGTTCGATCTTATATTCAAGGCCCATCAAAGTTAGAAGCACTTCAACTGCAGCGATTGCATCGCTCCAATCGTAGTTACGACCTTTGCCTTGCCAATTTTCGCCATGTACTTGACCAACTAATACTCCGCAAACAAATGAAAGTTGAGTAGGAACTGATGCAAAGATATCCGCAATCTCCTTATCGGAAGGTCTCTTGCCTGTTGCTGGGAAAATTCCATCAACTAAATCAATTGATTTACGAAAAATATCGCCCATTTCGAAGAGCGCAAATGATTTGAAACCGCGGCTGTAATTGCGGCGAGCAGCTTCAAGTAAACCTGGAAGTAAGTGCGGCCGAAGATACGGTTGATCCTCTGACATTGGATTAGCTAGTTTGTAGCTCTCTGCACGACCGCCAACAAAACCCATTCGATCGATTAAATCTTTATTTACAAATGGGAAGTTAAGAATTTCGGTGTAGCCACGGGCGACAAGTGATTGCGCCAATACTCGACGTCGCTTCTGAGAAGGAGTTAGTTGCGCAGCAGCTTTACGTGGTGGCAATATTGAAGGAATCTTGTCATAACCAATATTGCGGGCTACTTCTTCTGATAAATCAGCTTGGCTAAAGAGTTCGGTGCGCCAAGTAGGTGGAGTGACGACAAATGGACCGTTGCCTTCTACCTTGCAACCTACTATTTGAAGCTTCTCCTTCACTACATCAGCGGAAATTTCAAGACCAATGCGCTTTGAAACATAGGCTGGATCCAGATTAATTGGAGCTAAGAATTGCGGTGCGCCACTTATTGAAGTGCCAACATATGTCGCTCCGCCAAGTTCAATTAAGAGTTGTGAAGCGCGTGCAGATGAAATCTCCGCAAGAGTTGGATCTACTCCACGCTCTAGACGACGAGAAGCTTCTGATGAGAGCTTATGGCGGCGAGAATTCTTTGCAATTGAAATCGCATCAAAGCGAACAGCTTCGACAGCAATCCGAGTTGTGGTATCGGTGATTTCAGAATCTGCGCCTCCCATGGTGCCGGCAAGCGCTAATACATTCTTAGCATCCGCTACAACGAGATCATCTTCATTAAGTGTACGTTCGACGCCGTCTAAAGTCTTTAGCTTCTTTGATGAACCTGCGCGGCGAATCTCTAGTCCACCAACTATTTTGTCCGCATCAAAAGCATGTAGCGGTTGACCAAGTTCCATCATTACATAGTTGGTCACGTCAACAGCTAGAGAGATAGAACGCATACCGCACTTCTCTACTCTGCGGCGCATCCAAAGTGGTGAAGAAGCTTTTGGATCAAAGTTCTGAAGTGTGCGTAGGTACATGACATGCGCACCATCGGAAATCTTTGCACTTACGGGAGTGCCAGAATCTTTGAATTCGATTTTGATTTCAGCTGGATCCTTGAAAGACAATCCAAGAGCTGCAGCCACTTCACGAGCAATTCCGCGGACGCTAAGCGCGTAACCGCGATCAGGATTAACTGATACATCAAATATCGTGTCGTTGATCTGCAATAGTTCGATTGCATCATCACCAGGCTTGGCTGAACCTTCAGGTAGAACAATGATCCCTGATTGATCGTCGCCAAGACCCAACTCTTTAGCAGAACAGATCATTCCGTTTGAAGTCTTGCCATAAGTTTCTCGTGCACTTATCGAGAAACCACCAGGCAGAACCGCGCCTGGAAGAGATGCCACAATCAAATCGCCAACTGCAAAGTTTTGAGCGCCACAGATTACAAAGCGAGATTGGCCTTCGCCGCAATCTAGTTCTACATAACGAATTGGCTTCTTGTGCTCTTTTAGTTCTTCTATGGCAAGTACTTTTCCAACAACAAGTGGACCAGTTAAATCTGCGCCCTGAACAATAATCTCTTCGACTTCAAAACCAACTCGTACGAGTGCGTCTGCAATTTGATTATCGGTAATTGATGCAGAAATATCGACATACTCAGCTATCCAAGATTTAGGTGCACGCATTATGAAAGCCCCAAACCAAATGCTCTAGAGAATCGGATATCGCCTTCGACAATGTCATGCATATCCTTTATGCCTTGGCGAACCATAAGTGTGCGCTCGAGTCCCATGCCGAATGCGAAACCAGAATATTCCTCTGGATTGATTCCGCAATTATCCAAAACTTTTGGATTAACCATTCCGCAACCGCCCCATTCGATCCAGCGATTGTTGAACCAGACATCAACTTCGGCGCTTGGTTCGGTGAATGGGAAGTATGATGGACGTAAACGAGTAACTGCATCTGGGCCGAACATCTTTACGGCGAATGCATCGAGAGTCCCTTTTAGATGTGACATGTTGATGTCTTTATCAATAACCAATCCTTCAACTTGGCTAAAGACCGGGCTATGAGTCATATCCAATTCATCGGCGCGGAAGGTGCGACCTGGTGAGATCACGTAAATTGGGGGCGCTTGCGTCAACATGGTGCGCGCTTGCACCGGCGAAGTGTGGGTTCGTAAAACTAAACCTGATGAAAGTGGCTCGATAAAGAAAGTATCTTGCATGGTGCGAGCTGGATGATCTGCTGGAATATTTAACGCATCAAAGTTAAGCCAGCCACTCTCGAGTTCTGGGCCTTCTGCGACTGAATAACCAAGAGATAAGAAGTAATCCGAAATTTCATTTTTGATAACAGTAAGTGGGTGTAATCCGCCAAGATGTTCACGCAGTGCTGGCAGAGTTATATCTACAACTTCTTCAAGTAAAACCTTTTGATCGCGGATAACTTCAAGTTCTAAAGTTCGAGCTTCAAGAGCTGCAGTGATTTCTGCACGAGCTGCACCAATTACTTTTCCAAGTTCCGCTTTTTGATCTGCTGGGACAGAACCAAGTCCGCGGCTTGCGCCAGAAATTGGCGACTTATCCCCTGCATGTGCAAGACGGGCTGCTTTTAATTGATCCAGATCAGCTGCAGCTAAAAAGGCTGCTTTGGCATCAGCTACCCACTGATTGATTTCTGCTGGATTCACGAGCCGAATTCTATATGCGGAAGGTTATCGACCGCGGGATATTTCATGCATCACAATTGCAGCAGCTGCAGCTAAATTGAGTGATTCTGCTTTACCTGGCATTGCAATTGAGATTCGGGTGGCGCCGACCACTTCCTCTTTCAGGCCACGTGCTTCATTTCCGAAGATCCAAATTGCTGGCTCTTTGAAATTTACTTCAAATAATGATTTGTCGCCGTTGCCGTCTAATAAATAGAGGTTATGAGTTGGAAGATTTTTACGAAGTTCAGCTAATTCAACACCTGCGTAAAGTGGAATATGCCAAAGTGAGCCAGCGGTAGAACGAACTACTTTTGGTGAATAGAAATCAACGCTTCCTGGAGAAGTTACAACTGCCGAGATTCCCATTGCGTCTGCCGTACGTAGGATGGTTCCGGCATTTCCTGGATCTTGAATCTCATGCAAATAAATCACATGGCTAGCAGCCAGAGTAGAAATGGTTTCATTGCTTTGTATTGCCATCCTGCAGATTGCAATAATTCCTTGGCTGGTAATTGCATCAGACATCGCGTCGGCAACTTTGTCGGCAACTTCTACTACATTTACAAATGAATAATCAATGCCAGATTTCTCCATACGTTCAGCGCCGGATTTTGTTAGATAAAGCGTTTCTACTTCGCCTTCGATAAGTAGCGCTTCTCGTACACCTTGAATTCCTTCAGCTACAAAGAGCTTACTTTCGGTGCGATCTTTCTTAGATGATAAAAGAGCCTTCACTCGCGCAACATGTGGCGACTGAAGGCTCTCAATCATTTTAAGTTATTACTTAGTTTTTAACGTTTGCACGAGCAACATCAACAAGTGTCTTGAATGCTGCTGGATCGTTAATAGCTAGATCAGAAAGTAAACGGCGATCCACTTCAACGCCAGCTTCCTTTAGACCTTGAATGAAACGGTTGTAGGTAAGACCGTTTGCACGTGCACCCGCGTTAATACGCTGGATCCAGAGCTGGCGGAAATCGCCCTTCTTATCTTTACGATCGTTAAATGCATAAACCAATGAGTGTGTAACTTGTTCCTTCGCCTTTGTGTAAAGACGTGAACGCTGTCCGCGGTAACCGCTTGCACGCTCGAGGGTGGTACGACGCTTCTTTGCAGCGTGAACGCCGCGCTTAACTCTTGCCATTTTTGTGCGTCTCCCTTACTTCAAACCAAGCATGCGCTTGGCTGTCATTGTGACGGTTGACTTTGCTGATGACTCTTGGCTCAAACGACGAGTTACTCGTGATGATTTGTGCTCCAA
>JACCDW010516759.1_pt1 | contig 12150 bp, 11 predicted proteins | sample 7449781 | NCBI WGS metagenome assembly JACCDW01 (sample SAMN15323449, study PRJNA562643) | freshwater metagenome | isolation source: river surface water | place: USA:Blue River Watershed | collected 2017-08-18
ATATTTACTAGCCCGGATACCGGCCAAGACAGGTGGAATTTTGCGGACGGGGATCTTCGCGCGCCAATAAAGCGCTAGTTGCGCCTCATTGACGCCTGAACTCCTGCACGTGAAATTCTGTTCGACCAAGCTAACGGGGAAGTTAGCTAGGCAATCGATAACAGAAAGTCTTTTATGAACTTGCAGTTAAAGCAGAAAAAAATCGCCGTAGTATGTGGCACCCTTCTCTCCCTCAGCATCAACCAGCTAGCATTTGCACAAAATAATCCATCTACACTCATTGTGACTGGTACGCGATTTGAGGAAAACCTTAATCAGGTCCCAGCGAATGTCAAAGTGATTACGCGCGATGAAATTGAGAACTCAACCTCCAACACAATTCCTCAGGTGCTATCACAAATTGGCGGCTTAAGAGTAAGCGGTTTAAATTCAAGCGCCTTAAATTTAGATGCATCAGTCGACATGGGTGGATTTGGACCAACCGGCAACAGCACAACCGCAATCTTGGTTGATGGCATCCGAGTAAATCCAATTGATTCAGGAAGCGTCGACTGGGAATCTATTCCAATCGATTCCATTGAGCGTATCGAAATTCTTCAGGGTGGCGCAAGTGTTCAATACGGCAATGGTGCAGTTGGTGGCGTGATCAACATCATCACTAATGGTGGCAAGAAAACAATTAACCAGGCCTCTGCGACCTACGGCACTTGGGGCACCTCCATTAACAATGCCATCTTTAGAAATACAGTCGATAAAACGACTTTACAAGTCAGCGCCAACACATCGAATACCAATGGCTGGCGTCCTAATACAGCGGCAAACGCCTACTCTATCGATGCGAAAATTTTGCAAGATTTAGGCAACAGAGATCGCTTTTTTGTTGATGCATATTACGGCTACACCAATTCACAACTTGCTAGTCCTGTAGTGGGATTGGTTGGCTCAGGAAACCCACTCTCCGTTAGACCGCAAAATGCGGGCAATAACATAACAACCAATAATTCTGGCTTTCGCCAAGGATTAACAAAAACATTAAGCGAGAATTACGTAGTAGAAATCGATACCTCTTATAACAATAAATCTTCTTTCTTCTACGTACCCCAAGCAGATTACTTTGCTAGCCCCGAGTTTGGTTCAGCCGGTAGTCCGATGAATAATAAATTGCAAGGCTGGCAGCTTGCTTTGTCACCGCGCCTGAAAGCAGACTTTGGCGTTATTGGCACTTCGATCTTTGGCTATGATTTCTCGAAAGCGAATCAAGCTGGAAGCAATAGCTACACGCCACAATCTCAAAGCATCATTCTCGCGAATCAATTCGATGCCACGAGCAATCCCTTTGGAACTTATTACAACAATCTAACAAGCGATTCGCAAAACGCCACACAAATTAATAATTCAGTCTACGTAATGCAAAGAGTTCCCCTAGGAAATATTTTGGAGGCAAGCGGAGGATTCCGTCGACAAGTGCAGCAAGCATCAACAACTAGCTCTGCCATCACCGCTTCCAATGGGACTGTCTCTGGCAATCAGCAATATGCTGCCAATGCAGGAGATTTAGCGCTTAATGCTAACTACCTGCCAGGACAGGGTGTGTATGTAAAGTGGAATCAGTCCTTCAGATTCCCCAATATTGACGAATACTGGGGTCTTCTATACAACCCAATAACCCAAACTACATCAACCGTCTTTAGCGGGATTTTGCAACCACAAACAACTCAGACATATGAGGTTGGCGGCAACTGGGATGTTTTGAGTTCTAAAGTGACATCGTCGATATTTAAGTCGATGACACAAAATGAAATTAGCTATAACCCTGCCACAGGTTACAACTACAACTCAATTTATCAAGTGAATCGCGGCGGAATTCTATTGGATGTTGCATCTAATATTTCACCCTCATTCAATATTGGCTTCGGAGGAAAATACCAAAAGTCATACTATGCCAATGGGCCATTTTCCGGAAATGCTCTTCCAGTAGTTCCAGACACGCTTCTTAATGCTAGAGCGAATTACCTCATTGCAACAAATTGGACCATTGGTGGAGTAGTGAATTACGTTAGCAGTCAGCATTACGATACCGGCCCAAGCTACTACAGCGCAACACCAGTGATGCCGTCTTACGTCATTGGGGATATATTTACCTCGTATAAGTTCCAAGGCATTGAAGCACGTCTTACAGTCAAAAACGTTGGTAATGCGCAATATGCCACGTACGGAACTGCGCCAAGCAATGTCTCTAGTCGTTACTCTTACTATCCAAGCGAACCAAGGTCGGTTTTTGTAACCCTGAAATACAACTTCAATTAAACACCCCAGTAATGATTCGCCTACTTTAAGACCCCAATTCTGCATTGCGGTCTTAAAGTAGCGCCCTCCCCCATGGTTTGAAGCTGAGGCTACAATGCCAATATGAGTGAATTAAGCCCAATTCCCCCAAGCGAAGATACTAGCGATCTAAGTTCGCTGAGCATCTCTATTGCCCGCATATCCGAAAAAATTTCATTGATTGAAGATGCAGTAAGAAACTTGAATCAAAATCGAGCGCAACTGGAAGGCAAAATTGATGAAGCTCAAAAACGCGTTCAACGCATTTTGAGTCGCCTACCAGATCAAAGTGATGGTCGCCAACTAAATCTACTTGGCGAAGTTGCTACACCAAACAATCCAGAGGATGATAATGAGCCAACAACGCATTGAAGTCAGCCTTGCCGGCCAAAAAATCACCTTAGCAACGAGCGCTGAGCATGAACCTTTATTAAGAGCAGCATGCGTCCTAGTTGACGAACAAATTCAGCTTGCTATTAGTGGTGGTAATCGCAGCATTGAACGCGCCAGCATGATGGCGGCGCTCAAAATTGCCGGCGACCTCATTACATTACAAAAAAATCAAACGCAGCAAAGCAACTCCTCCAACGTGAGCTCCGATGAAATCACTCGCCTGCAAAGTGAAATTCGCGCTCTAGAGGATCAAGTCGACGCTTTGATGCAAACCCTTTCCCTGCCTGGTTCGCCAAGGCCAATAGTTCCTTGAACCGATGCGCAAGCATCCGGAACGATCTTTACCTTGTGGGCGTGAGCGTTTCGAAAGTTCACAGTGCCAACTTAGACTTGGTCACTCCCTGAGCCTCTTAATGCACCCGAAACAGAGTAGCCGTTCCACCTTGAACCTTAGGGTTCAGGATGACGGCCTAGCGGCTAAGGCGGGGAATTCATGTTACTAAGCGATATCGCCATGTTGATGCTGTGTGGCAGCATCTCCGGATTTTTAGCAGGCCTACTAGGCATTGGTGGCGGCATGATTCTGGTGCCATTCATGATCTTAGTTTTTAACCATCAAGGCTTTAGTCAAGAAGTGATTGTGCACATGGCCATCGCTACTGGTATGGCCACCATCTTGTTCACCACCACCTCCGCAATTTGGGCGCATCACAAACATGGCTCTATCGATTGGAAGTTGGTTGGGTCGCTGAGTCCCGGCTTGGTCGTTGGCAGTTTGATTGGTGGCAGCGAGATTTTTGAAGCCCTAAATACTTCTTGGCTCTCACTTTTCTTCGCCATTTTTATTGTCTATACATCCATTCAGATGCTGCTCAATAAAAAGCCTAAGCCAGGTAGAGATTTACCTGGTTCTCTAGGCTTATTTGGGTTTGGATCATTTGCAGGAGCACTATCGAGCTTAGTGGGGGCCGGCGGGGCCTTCATCACTGTGCCATTTATGCTCTGGTGCAATGTCAAACCACACGTTGCTATGGCGAGCTCCTCTGGCTTGGGCTTTCCGATTGCAGCAGCAGCCACTGCAGGCTACATGTACGGTAGTTGGGGTCACCCCAACCTACCCTCCGGGTCTCTAGGATTTGTTTATTTACCAGCGGTAGTGTGTATTGCGGCAGTGAGTATTTTCACAGCACCGCTTGGCGCCAAAATGGCTCGCAAACTGGATGTGGCACAACTCAAACGTATTTTTGGGGTGATGCTACTAATGCTTGCGGCCTTCATGTTTAATGAAAGCCGCAAAGCATTTGGTTACTAACTAACTAGTAAATTGCTGGCGCAAAATATTCTTTTGCACTTTACCCATAGCATTACGCGGTAAATCAGAAACAATTTCCACGCGCTTTGGAATCTTGAAGTTTGCAATTTGTGTTTTCAAAGTAGCGATCATCTCTTCGGCATTTAATTTAGCCCCAGCCTTGGGCACAACTACCGCCATCACTGCCTCACCGAAATCTGGATGCGGAATGCCAATCACAGCGCTTTCTTCAACACCAGGCATGTCATCGATAAAGCTTTCAATTTCTTTTGGATAAACGTTATAGCCACCAGAAATAATTAAATCCTTACTGCGGCCAACGATACACAAATACTCCTTCGGTGCTTTGCCGCCATTGGCATCACCACCCCAACGACCAACGTCACCTGTCTTGAACCAACCATCTTTGGTAAATTCTTCAGCAGTCTTCTCTGGCATACGCCAGTAGCCTTTGAATATGTTTGGACCTTTAACCTGAATGCCGCCAATTTCATCGACCTTGCAAGGTTTATTGTCTTCATTCACTACACGTACCTTTACACCAGGAAGAGGCAGGCCAACAGAGCCACCTACGCGCTTACCTTTATAAGGATTGGAGACCAACATCACAGTCTCACTCATGCCATAGCGTTCTAAAATCGGCTGGCCAATGACTTCCTTGAAAGTATTAAACGTTTCTGTAAGTAGAGGAGCAGAACCAGAAACAAATAGACGCATATTGCGCGCCACTTTCTTATTGAAGCCTTTATCAGCTAATAAACGCACATAGAATGTTGGCACACCCATCATCACTGTTGACTGTGGCATATGTTTGATGAGTTGCGCAGTATCTAAGCGCGGCAACCAAATCATCTTGCTGCCATTAATCAATGCGCCATGAGCTGCAACAAACAAACCGTGAACGTGGAAGATTGGCAAAGCGTGCAATAGAACATCACCTTTTTTCCAACCCCAAAACTTTTGCAATACTTGAGCATTGCTGCCCAAGTTCTTATGAGTCAGCATTGCACCTTTGCTACGGCCAGTAGTGCCGGAGGTATACAAAATAGCCGCAAGATCATCATCCTTAGCGGGTACAGTTTTGAATTGATCGCTTAAACCAGCTGCACGGTCTAACAAAGAACCGGTGCGGTTTTCATCTAGGGTAAAGACATGCTTGGTGCCGGCTTTAGCAGCAACCTTAGATACCCAAGATAGATTCTTGCTACTGCAAACAACTACCGCCGGCTCTGCATTTTCTAAAAAATATTGAATTTCAGCAGACTGGTAGGCGGTATTGAGTGGCAAATACACATAACCCGCACGTATCGTTGCCAGGTATAGAAAAAGAGCCTCGGGTGACTTTTCAACCTGAACTGCAACCCTAGACCCTTTTGGCAACTTCAAGCTGGCAAGTAAATTTGCCAGCTTTGCCGTTGCAGCCTCAAGGTCACCCCAGGAGTAATACAGACCATCATGCGTCTCGAGAGCGCATGCTTTTTTATCTTTTGGAAAACCTTTTTCCAATAGTGAATATAAATTCATTTAAACCTCAAACCCCAGGGGTAATATTTAATAAAAATTCTTAGTCTAATTTGGCGCCAGAAGCCTTAGCAACGGCAGCCCAACGCTTAACATCAGCACTCACAAATTTTCCAAAAGCTTCGCCTGAAAGGGTTGGAGTTTCGGAACCGTTATTAGTCCAGATAGTTTTGAGCTCAGGCGTATTCAGCGCCTTCTGTGTCTCAGCAATCATCTTGTCAACGATCGGTTGCGGAGTTCCTTTAGGAGCAAACAAGCCATACCATGTAGAAACCTCGTAACCCACTAAACCAGCTTCAGCTGCAGTAGGTACGTTCGGAAATCCTGGAGCGCGCTTTTGTGATGCAACTGCCAAAGCAACAATCGAGCCATTCTTAATTTGTGCGGCTGAAGAACCCAATCCGTCGAACTCGATATCTACCTGACCAGCAATTAGGTCTTGCATAGCTGGGCCAGCACCACGATAAGGGATGTGCGTAATAAAGGTTTTGGTCAACATCTTGAATTGCTCGCCTGCCAGATGATGTGTAGATCCATTACCTGCGCTGGCGTAGTTGAACTTACCTGGGTTTTTCTTCAATAGTGCAATAAATTCTTTCAAGTCTTTCACTTGAACATTCTTAGGATTAACAACGATCACCTGCGGTGGACTTGCAATCATTGCAACTGGCACAAAACTTTTCTCGATGTCGTAATCCAAGTTTGGATACATGGAAGGTGCAATTGCATGGTGCGCTGCACCCACAAAAAAGGTATATCCATCTGGAGCAGCCTTAGCAGCAATAGAGGCGCCCAAGGTTCCACCTGCGCCACCACGATTATCAATAATAATTTGCTTACCCAATTGCTTAGTCAACTGTGTTGCCAATGGTCGCGCAAAAGCGTCTGTACCACCGCCCGCAGGAAAGGGCACAACAAAGGTAATCGGTTTATTGGGCCACTCTTGCGCCATCACCACCAAAGGGGCAGCGCAAACCAAAAGAATTGCCTTCTTGATCATTGCCGAAAGGCTTATTTGGTTAATCATCTTCATCTCCTCCACTTGCCACTATTTCATGGCTATGTTCATTATTAATACCGCTGAAACGCACACCATACTACCTTCTGGATCTTGATGCCCAGTTTGCTTATTAAACCCTAAAGTGAATCTCTTTGGATTCTGCCTTGGGGCATCTCCTCCTCAATTCCTTATCAGGGTGCCATCAAGCGCCCTACCGATCTTGAATACACGATTTCGCCATTGGCAAATTTCTCATGGTTTTCTTCCACATTCCCTAGATCATAGAGATAGTTCACCATCAAACCCGCTGACTGACGCAAGCCTTTACGAGATAAATCTCCCGCCCAATTCACCAAATGCAACTTAGCGCCATTGCCTAAATGGAACTTAGCAACTGGATTGCCATTACGACCAGTAGAACCTAGACCCAAATAGATGGAGGCTAAACAAAGCAAAGACTCTTGCTCTTTAGGTGATGCCAAATCGGGATGCCATCCAGCACTGAGTTTTTCTGTCCATGACTGCGCATCTAACTTAAGATTTGCTAATGCCTGGTCTCGTGCCGCCCGTAAGTTTGGCTTCAATCTTTCTGCAGGCACATCCTCACCCAAGTTAGCACCAGCAGATACCCAATCCATAAATCCAGGTATCGGCGATAGGGTAACAAAGGTTTTGAGCCCTGGGAATTCAGCATGTAACTGCTCGGCAACACGCTTAATTAAGAAGTTGCCCATTGATACGCCACGCAGACCCGGCTCACAGTTGCTAATTGAATAGAACACCGCTACTTTGTATTGCGATGGCTGATCCACTGTCTCAGCCTTCTTATCCACCAAGGGCGTAATAACGGTCGGGATCTCGGGTAATAAGGCCACTTCCACAAAGATCAAAGGCTCGCTAGGCAGCTGCGGGTGGAAGAAGGCAAAGCAACGGCGATCAGGCTGTAGGCGGCGACGTAAATCATCCCAGCCATCAATGGCATGTACCGCTTCGTGGTGAATCAACTTCTCCAAAACCTCTGCGGGTGATTTCCAGTCAACACGATGCATCTTCAAAAATCCTGGATTGAACCAAGATGACAGAAGATGGCGCATATCAAAATCGACTGCTGCTAGCTCGGGCTTCTTATCTAAGATTTGCAAAAGATCTCGCCGCATTTGCACCACAGCAGCAGTTCCATGACCGGCACGATTTAAGCGGCGGAACAATTCTTGCCTAGGAGATTCGGAAACTTTTTGTAATTGAATGTAATTGCGCGCTGTAGATTCGGCAGCAAAATTTTGTGCAGCCTTAAGAACTGCATCGACTTGAGGATTTAATTTCTCAAATAAATAAGTAAAGAATGCAATGTGTTGGTCTTTTGTCAGCTTACGATAGTTGTTCACAACATCGTCAGCCATGCTGACTGCATTAGATTCGCCTCGCTCAGAAATCAAGCGCTTAATGGCGTTGTTTGCCTTTGATAGGTTGCGGGCTTTTGCTAACTTTTCGAGCATGTAATCTTTTCAAATAAGAAAAACGACAAAATTAAGATCGAGTTCAATTTATTACTCAGAACATGCAAAATCAATTAAGTTAAATGAATAATTATTAACTTAAAGTTAAGTATAGGCGCAAAACCTTAGGGTAAATCAGGAGTTTTTGCGATGCAGCATGCGGGCTTCAGCCGCTAAAGCCAAAATATTGGGGTTTGATTCATTAGCCTGAAGATACATTAGGCCAATACGTTGAATCACCTGGTATTTAGGTAATAAAGGCGTAAATTCGATTGCATCGCCCATTAGCGCCCTTACCCTACCGGGCAACAAGGAATGTCCCAGATCACCGGAAACCATATTCATTAGGGAAAAGATATCGCCCACCCTCATAACTACATCAGGTTTAAAACCAGCAAGCTGAAATGCCTCATAAAACCCCGAGGTAGTAGCAAAGCCATCTTGAAGGGTAAGAAATTTCTTATGTTGATATTCTGATAGGTCAATATCGGCTGCGGCAGGCTTACTGCCTTTTGAAGAGGCCAGAAATAACTGATCCTCAAAAAGAGAGACAACCTGGACGCCCTCAGGCAAGTCGTGCGCTGGAACAGCAATGACAACTGCATCAACACTGCCCTCAGTCAAGCGCTTCATCAACTCTTCATTAGACCCAAGAAATAAGTCGATATCTAAATCGGGCCTGCGGATTTTGGTGCCCATGATCATGCGAGGAATGATGTTGGCAGTCAGGGAATACATAGACCCTAGGCGAATTTGCCCGCTTTCAACCCCTGCTTTAGCCCTCGTCTTTTTTAGAATGCGATCTACGTCTGATAGCAAATCATTACTTGCCTCAGCTAAATAGATTGCCGCTGGCAAGGCTTTTAATTGGCGTCCCTCTTTAACAAATAAAGGGCACCCAATCCCTGACTCAAGAGAGTGCAATGCCTTGTGAATGCTGACTGAGCTCAAGTGCAACTCTTCTGCAGTTCGTGAGAGGCTTCCGGTTCGCACGAAAGAACATAGAATTTCTAACTTTCGCAGTGTCAGTTCTTCATTCAACATAGAGGGTGATGAACTTTAAATGCTTTTAGATTTAAATGCGGTCATCAAATAGATGCCAAATAGAATCATCGGCACGCACAACCATTGACCCATCGACAAGCCTAGACCAAGAAGACCAAGGAACGCATCTGGTTCACGCGCGTATTCGGCTAAGAAACGGCAAATACCGTAACCCAATAAGAAGAATCCAGACACCTGACCTACGCGCCTTGGTTTGCCTGCATAAATCCAGAGCGCAATACCAAGTAATACACCCTCACCTAGCAGTTGATAAATTTGCGAGGGGTGACGCGGCACAGAATCAACTAATGGGAACACCATTGCCCAAGGCAAATCAGTAGGCCTACCCCAGAGCTCTCCGTTAATAAAGTTACCAAGTCGACCAAAAGCTAAGCCAAATGGAACGAGTGGAGCTACTAAATCACTAACAACAAAGAAAGTGGTCTTCCGTTTTTTAGCAAACCAGTAAAGAGCAACAAGCACTCCTAGCAAGCCACCATGGAAAGACATACCACCTTCCCAGATTTTGAAAATACTCAAGGGATTGGCCAAGTAAAAGCCAGGCATATAAAACAAGGTATAGCCTAAGCGCCCACCAAGCACAACACCGAGAACACCAGCAAAGAGGAGATCCTCAAGATCTTTATAAGTCCAGCCTAAAACCTGATAACGCGGCGCTCGAATACGTAAGCGACCTAATAGCAAAAACTGCACAAAAGCCATCAGATACATCAAGCCATACCAGTGAATAGCAAAGGATCCAATACGAATTGCTGCGGGGTCAAACTGAGGATGAATCAACATGAATATTAACTTTTGGATTGATCAAAGTTATGCAACTCGTGACCTAGATCCCGGTAGGCTTTATAGCGTTCGCGCCCAGCCAAACGCTCAGCCTCATTGACAGTAACTACCTCAACGATTCTAGGGAAGCGCGCGACAAGAGCGGCTACATCCGCAGGCATACGCATACCCAGGTGAATCATCACATCCGCATGAGGTACGTTATTTAGGGCGGAGGAAGCACAGTCGTCCGTCAAAACAATAGGTGTTTCTGCAGCGGCCTCATCTTCGATGAAGCAGTGCGGTAAAAAATCAGCGCCACTAAATGACCACAAAAGATCATTTAACTTTTGGAGATCAGCTTTCTCACCAACCATCACGATATTACGAACAGGCTCGCCTTCAGGCGTGGCACTCCAAATCTTGCGTGTTAAACGACAGGCGTATTCCAGCTTGTCGTTTACATTGCTATGAAAATCAATTCGTGCCATTCGGTATCTATCCAAAACTTCTCAAGTTCTTACTTACGTTCAAGCAAGAAGTTCACCAACAAGGGAACTGGACGACCAGTCGAGCCCTTAGCGGCGCCGCTCTTCCAGGCTGTTCCTGCAATATCCAAGTGAGCCCATTTGTATTTCTCTGTAAAGCGTGACAAGAAACATGCTGCCGTTACGCTTCCTGCTGGACGTCCGCCAATATTGGCGACATCTGCAAAATTCGATTTGAGTTGCTCATGATAAGCAGCATCTAAAGGCAAGCGCCATACGGTATCCAAAGAAGCATGACCAGCTTTAGTGAGCTCACTCACCAAGCCTTCGTCTTCAGAAAATAAACCGCTATGCACATGACCCAAAGCAATTACGCATGCGCCAGTTAAGGTGGCGATATCAATCACCGCTGCGGGTTTAAAGCGTTCAACATAAGTTAAGGCATCACACAATATGAGACGGCCTTCTGCATCGGTATTGAGAATTTCAATCGTCTGCCCAGACATGCTCTTCACAATATCGCCTGGTCGCGTAGCTTGACCTGATGGCATATTTTCACAAGTAGGAATGACGCCAATGACATTCTTCTTTAAATTCATTAAAGAAACGGCGTACATGGTGCCTATCACTGATGCAGCACCACACATGTCGTACTTCATCTCATCCATCGCTTCGCCTGGCTTGAGTGAGATACCGCCCGTGTCAAAAGTAATTCCTTTGCCAACTAAGACAATCGGGGCCTCGCCCGCTTTGCCGCCTTGGTGACGCATCACAATAAACTGAGGTGGAGTATCAGAGCCTTTCGCAACCGACAAGAAGGAGCCCATTCCTAAGGCTTCAATCTGTTTGCGTCCTAGCACTTCCACTTTCAAGCCCGCCTTCTTGCTCAAGCCTTGTGCAGTCTTACCTAAATATGTTGGCGTACAGACATTGGGCGGAAGATTACCCAAATCTTTCGCTAAGTTCATACCCTCAACCATGGCTACACCCTGCTCTACAGCAGCCTTCAGCTCTTTTGCACAATCATCATTACCAGCAAACACTAAATGTTTAAATGTATCTGCTTTATCTTTCGCTTTAAATTTCATGGCAGGCTGACGAACGCCAAAACGATAGGCTTGATCGCCAGCGTATTGAACGGTCAGGCGCACCTCTTCTGCGATGAAATCTGCTTTATGGGAAAGCGCAAAACTTGGAGTAAACCAAAGTGCATTCTCAATTGAGCCGCCGCTCAGCACCTTCAAAGCTGCGCGAGCTACTTTGGAATAAGTAGTCAAACTACGTTCGCTAGCAAGATGAACGTCACCCAAAGCAACTAGCAATATGCGTTTTGCTTTAACACCACTAGCAGTCCAAGATTTTTCTGCTCGCAACATGCAAACGGAAGCCTGCTTAGGATCTAAATCCCCAACAACATTAGCGTGATTAACAGAACCTCCAAGCAAGAGATCCAGCTCCGGCAAAAAGCCAGCTTTGGCCTTGGCGCCTTTAGCCCCAGAGAAACTATCAAAATCTGCTTTTGAGAAGGCCAAGACCAAACAGTCGGTGTTGTGACCTAATAGAGATTTGAGGCTAGATTTCTGGAGTTTTGGGCTCTGCAGGTCGGCTTGAGGGAAAATCTTGGTACTAAATTGAATTGTCATAATCTATTACGGTATTTTGGTCGAATCAAAAGAGGGGAAATTGCTAATCCGGGACGTTTATCCATTATCCTCCGACATGAGAATAGTCTCCCTTATCGATAGCAATATAAGCCATTTATAGCCCCTAATAACCCCACGAATCCAG
>JACCDW010985828.1_pt1 | contig 12149 bp, 15 predicted proteins | sample 7449781 | NCBI WGS metagenome assembly JACCDW01 (sample SAMN15323449, study PRJNA562643) | freshwater metagenome | isolation source: river surface water | place: USA:Blue River Watershed | collected 2017-08-18
CCCTGACGCCATTCTGAAGGCGAAGTGCGGCCCGATTATCTTGCATGATTACACCAAGGGACCGTTGGACATTGGGCAGCGGTTTGACTTGTGTATTTCGACGGAGTTTGTTGAGCATGTGGACGCCCAGTATGAAAAGAACTGGTTTGCCACCATGCGGTGTGCGGATCGGGTGTTGATGTGTCATGCGGTGCCCGGCCAGGGCGGGCACCATCATGTGAATGAGCAGACGGCGGAATACTGGGTGGAGAAGTTTGGCCAGCATGGTTTCCGTAATCTGGTGGTGGAAAGCGCCATGTTTCAGGAGACAACGCGGCGCAAGCCAGCCCCTTGGGGGCGGAATACGCTGATGTTGTTCGAGAAGGTGGCATGATTTTAAGCCAGTTTCCTGGCGCGGAGCGTGTGGAGATCAAGCTGCCAAGTAAGATGGCGGCTTGTAACCCCTCGATAGCGTGGGATGGTGACAAGATCAGGGCGGTGGTTCGCACGTTGAACTACCGTCTGTTGCCCAGTGGGTCCATTTGGATCAAGGGCAGCGCGCCGGACACGGTGAATTGGTTGGTGGATTTGGACGCCGCCAGCCTGGCGCAATTATCGGCGGTGCAGATCGACGACACGGAGATCAGGCAATCACCCATCTGTAAGGATGGGCTGGAGGATATGCGGCTATTCGCCTGGCGGGGCGCCTGGTGGGGGTTAGCGAGCGCCCATTCCAGCCGAAATGATGCGAATACGATGATTTTGGCGCCAGTTTCGCCGGTTATGGTGGAAAAACAGGTGCTTTTGTCGCCGAATGGCGAGAAAAAAGAGAAGAATTGGGGTATTTATGTAGATGGGCAAGACTTAAAGCTAGTGCATTGGTTTTGCCCGATTTCTATGTACAAGTTTGGCGGTAGCCAAATGTTGGACCCCGTGTTTTATGGCGATGGCCGGGCGGATTTGGCGGGATGGAGTGGGTCTAGTCAGATTGTGCCGCATAAGGGCCGTTTGGTGACTTGTTTGCATCGCCGGATGGGCGAGAAGAATGGCAAGAAGCCGATCTACTACGCGCACCGGCTGGTGGAGTATGATGCGGACACTTGGGATGTGACGCGGGTGTCCCCGATTTTCTTGTTTGAGGGTGAACAGATTGAATTTAACGCAGGATTGGTAATTACCCCCGATAATGTGTTATTTAGCTACGGGGTCATGGATGCGGCGGCGGTGGTGTTGCGGTTGCCGATTGGGGCCTTGGACATGATTTTTGAGGGGCGGATGGAATGAAGTCGCCAGCCTGGACGCGGAAAGCCGGAAAGAACCCCAGTGGTGGTTTGAATGAGGCTGGCCGTCGGTCTTATGAGGCGGCTAATCCGGGTTCTAATCTGAAGGCGCCGGTGAAGGCGGGGGACAATCCTCGCCGGGCGAGTTTCTTGGCGCGGATGGGGAATATGCCGGGGCCGGAGCGTGATGCGAAGGGTGAACCGACGCGCTTGCTGAAATCTTTGCAGGCGTGGGGTGCTTCCAGTAAGGCGGACGCCAAGGCGAAGGCCAAGGCTATTTCGGCCCGTAACAAGGAGAAATCCAAATGAGCCGCCAGATGAAGGACGACATGGGGCATGTGATCCATCAAGTTTTTGAGATGGATGGTGTGCAGATTATTTCAAACCCCAGTGTCAGCACCCAAACGACTGCTTTTGGCGCTCAGACCACGGCAATTCGGGTGGCTACTACGGGGCACCATGTTCACATTGCGATCAATGCTGATCCGACGGCCACGACTAGCAGCAGCCTTCTTCCGGCTGGATGGGTGGAGATTTTTGCGGTCAAGCCAGGCTGGAAGTTGGCGGCGATCAAGGGTGATGGTGCGGGTAGTCCCACTGTATCCATCACGGAGTTGGTGTGATGAAGTGCCCGAAGGCGACCTATGATCTTAAAGAAAACCTGGAATATCGTGATCGGGCGTTTAAGGACTTCGGTTATGGTCCTGCGAACCCGAATAGCGAGGATGACTTCTTCTGGAAACTCCGGGCGCAGGAATGGAATACGTCTCCTGATGAGGCTAAGACGATGCGGTGTGGTAATTGCGCCGCGTTCATCCAGACCCCGGAAATGATGGCTTGTATTGTTAAGGGCATCCAGGGGGAAGAGAGTAACGATGAGACGTATGCGCCCGAAGTTACTAAAGCGGCGGATTTGGGGTATTGCGAGTTGTTGGAGTTTAAATGCGCGGCGGATCGGACGTGTAGCGCCTGGCTGGTGGGCGGCCCGATAACAAAGGCGCTATCCGGCAAGCAGCGCGATATGGTATTGATGGCGAAGGTTATGTTGCCCAAGGGCGACGATGAAGAAGAAGGCGAAGATTGATGTCTGATACGTGGTCTTGGCAGTTTAATCCCCTTCTTCGCCCGACGCAGACTTACGACGCGCCGGGGGAACACCGCTTCTTTGCACCAATGCGGACCAGGCCGACTGCTGCGACAACTCCGCCCCCACCCCCGTATGAAGGGCTGTTGTGGGATGGCGGTGGGTGGGAAACCCCTTCCAGGCCGCCGGGTACTGTCAGTACCGGTAGTTTAGCGCGTGATATTGAGGCGATTAGAAACACCCCTGGTTTGTTAAATGCGGTGTTGTCGCTGGCTACTGGCCCCTTGGGTATGGCGAGTGTAGCGGCTGGGACGGCGCTTAATGCGGCTTCTGGTGTTCCGAGCGTGAACACGCTTGGGGGGTATTTGTTAGACCGGGCGCGGGAGTTCGGCTTAACCCCAGAGCAGATACAGGCATTGCGTGAGGCCCAGCAGGGTCAAGCGGCGGTTCAGACGCAGTTAAGTAATGATCGGCAGACGACAAGCGAGCCACTGGCGCCAATTCCAAATACCACGCCAATTACGGCGACAATGCCGAATACGCCAACGACGCTGACGCCAACGACGCCGACTGCGCCGGTTACTGCAACACCAACGACACCAACGGCGCCGATTTCAACCACTCCGACGACGCCAACGGTGCCGGTTACTACAACGCCGACGACCACCGCTAACCCGGCGCAAGATTATATCAATAGTCTTTATCAAGACTTGTTTGCCCGTGCCCCCGATCAAGGCGGCTTGGATTATTGGTCTGGGTTATTGAATACCCGCACCCCTGAGCAACTGCGCCAAGATATCATCAGTGGGGCGCAAGGGGCTGATGTGGCGGCTTATCAGTCTAAGTATGGGACGCCTTATGCTGGTTTGCTGGGGAATGATGCCAGTGGCGAGTCCGATGGGGTTGGTGATACTGGTAACTTTGGTGATAAGGCCGCTTCATTGGCGGCTGATGTTGCTGAAGGAAAAACGACGCAACAGGAAGCTATGGCGGCATTAGCTGCTGAAATAGCTGATTTAACAGGTATGCCAGCGGCAGATTTGGCGGCAATGGCGGAATCCCTTGGTAAAGATGTTTCCGAGGGTAAGGTTGGGCTTGCTGATGCTATCTCATCCATGATGTCTGATGTTACTTCCGAGAAATCAGAAAGTGCCGCAGCCCAAGCAATGGCAGATCAAGTCGCCGCTGATATGGCCGCCGCTGAAGCCGCCGCAAATGACGCGGCGGGCGAAGGAGAAGGCGACGCTGGGGAAGGTGACGCTGGTGACGCTGGCGACGCGGGTGATGGTGGCGACGGTGGAGATGGTGGCGGCGATGGTGGTGGTGACGGTGGTGGTGGAGATGGTGGCGGCGGTGATGGCGGCTATCGCAAGGGCGGTTTAGTTAAGGGTAAGAAGAAAAACGCCCCTATCAAAACAACGGTGCATGTTGGAGAGTATGTTATTAAGCCGGAAGCGGTCAGTATGTATGGGCTTGGCTTGTTAAACGCCATAAATGAGAAGCGTATTCCGAAACGCCGGTTTACCGGCTTGCTGGGTGATTAAAGATGGACCCCAAGATTTCTGATATGGTTTCCGAGATTACCCAGGAAATGCAATCCATGGCAGTAGATGCTGGCATGGATGCAGAATTGCCGGATCAGATTGATATTCAAGCCATTGTTTCTGGCGAGATCGAAGATGCGGTTGATTACATCGACAGCACCATTTCGCCATTACGAGCCGTTGCTACTGAGTATTACCGTGGGATGCCATTCGGGAACGAGGAAGATGGTCGTTCCCAGGTGGTTAGCCGCGATGTGCGTGACACGGTGCAGGCGATATTGCCGAGCCTGATGCGTGTGTTTTTTGGGAGTCAGAAAATTGTTGAGTTCGCTCCGAATGGCCCTGAAGATGTGGCGATGGCGGAGCAAGCTACGGACTACATCAATTATGTGCTGACGCGCGATAATCCAGGCTTCGAGATTTTCTATTCCGCCTTCAAGGATGCCTTGGTTTGCAAGACCGGGATTATCAAGTTTTACTGGGATAATCAGACCGAAATCCAGACTGTGGATATGAGTGGTTTGGATGATACGGGTTTGGCGGTTTTGAACTCTGATCCGAACTGCGAAGTTCAGGTAACGGTGGCTTATCCTGGTGAGGTTGATCCGACTACGGGGATGCCTGGCCCAAATATGTATGATGTGCGGGTGGTTCGTCGCTGGGATAAGGGGCGCTTGAAGATTGCGGCGGTTCCGCCTGAAGAGTTGCTGGTGGCGCGGGCTGCTATCAGCTTGGATGATTCGTCCATTGTCGCGCATCGCCGCATTTTGACGGTAAGCGAACTGGTGGCGATGGGGTACGATAAGGACGAGATTGAGCCTTACGCCAATGAGGTGGACGAACTAGAGGACAATCAAGAGCGGTTTATTCGTAATCCGCAAGCCACCATTGATATGGCTAATCGGTCTGACATTGCGGCGAAAAAGGTTCTGTACGTCGAAGCTTATGTAAAGATCGACATGGATGGCGACGGCATCGCGGAACTGCGCCGCGTTTGCACGATTGGCCAGGGTTATGAGGTGGTGCGGAACGAACCGGCGGACATGATCCCGTTTGCGGTGTTCTGCCCAGACCCAGAGCCTCACACGTTCTTCGGTTTGTCTGTTGCCGATCAGGTAATGGACATTCAGCTTATCAAATCCAACATTCAGCGGAATATGCTGGATAGTCTGGCGTTAGCCATCCACCCGCGCGTGGGTGTGGTTGAGGGCCAGGTGAATGTTGACGATGTGCTGAACACGGAAGTGGGTGGTGTAATCCGTATGCGGGCGCCGGGGATGGTTCAGCCGTTCTCTATGCCATTCGTGGGGCAGCAGGCTTTCCCGATGCTAGACTACATGGATGGCATGAAGGAAAGCCGCACTGGCATTACTAAGGCGGCGGCGGGCTTGGCGGCAGATAGCCTGCAATCATCTACCCGCGCGGCGGTGGCGGCTACGGTATCAGCAGCCCAGCAGCGTATCGAGTTGATTGCCCGCATCTTTGCTGAAGGTGGCATGAAGCGGTTGTTTACGGGCTTGTTGAAGTTGGCGGTCCAGAACCAGCAGGCCGAGCGCATGATTCGCTTGCGTGGTCAGTTTGTGCCGGTTGATCCCCGTAGTTGGGATGCAAATATGGATGTTGTGGTGAATATCGCCTTGGGCGGTGGCACCGAGCAGGACAAGATACAGGTTCTCACCAACATCTTGCAGAAGCAGGAGCAGATATTGCAACTGGCGGGCATGAATAATCCGCTGGTTACGCTGGCGCAGTATCGCAATACTTTGGCGCAGATTGTGTCTCTGGCGGGCTATAAGGACGCCAGCCAGTTCTTTAATGATCCGGCGCAGATGCCACCGATGCCTCCGCAACCGCCGAAGCCTTCGCCGGAAGAAATGCTGGCCCAGGCGCAGATGGCGGCGATCCAGGCTGACATTCAAAAGAAGGCGGCTGAACTAGAGTTGCGCCGCGAGGAAATGGTCCGTAAGGACGATTTGCAGCGTGATCAGATGGAAGCCGATTTGATGGTAAAGATTGCCGAGATGCGGGCGAAGTATGGCGCCCAGGTGGATGTCGCGGCGATCCGGGCTGACATGGAGCGGGATCGTGAGATGATGCGCCAGGTTCAGCAGGCGCAGCGGCAGCAGATGATGAATCCGCCCCAGGTGATGGGTGCTAATATGGCGCCGGGTGGAATGGGAGGCCCGTTTGGTTGATTTCGCAACTCAGATAGCGGCGGGAAACGACGCTCTTAGGCTGATGAATGATCCGACGCTGAAGGCGGCGGTGGCATTGGTTGAAGAGCAGTTGTTTGATGAATGGAAAACCGCCAAGTTTGAGGCTGACCAGAAATACATCCACGCGACAATGCGTGGGATGCACGAGTTTTTGCGGGCACTTCAAGCCGTTATTGATAATGGCAAAGTGGCTGCTTCCATCGCCGAGAGGCGTTTTGAGAGAGGATAATTTTTGATGTCTGAATCATCCGGCACCCCCGCCCAAGGCGGGATCGGAATCCACCAGGCACAAGATGCCATAGCCGATATTCTGGCCGCTGATGACAGCGATACCCAGGGCGGTGAGGCGCAGCAGCCCGAAGCGCAAGCCCAGGGCACCGAGACGGAGGAACCAGTAGCGCAAGCTGCTGATGATGCCGTTGAGGAAACCGCTGAAGATGATGACCAAGCGCAGGACGAAGAGCAACCTCGCGAAAGGCTTCCGCAAGCCGTCAAAGTAAAGGTGGCGGGCGAAGAAGTTGAGGTGACGCTGGACGAACTGGCGCGCGGATATTCAAGGACGGCGGACTATAGCCGAAAGACCCAGCAACTCGCGGAAGAACGCAAGGCGTTCCAAGCAGAAGCTGAAGCCATTCGGCAAGAGCGGGCGCAGTACGCCACTCTTCTAGGGGCACTACAGCAGCAGTTGCAGAATGTCGCTCAGGTTGAAGCGGAGCCGGATTGGGATCGTCTTTATGAAGAAGACCCCCAGAACGCCATTCGCTTAGAGCGGCAGTGGAAGAAGGTGCAGGAAGATCGTCTGGCGAAGTTTCAGGCTATTCAAGCCGAGAAGCAGCGTTTGACGCAGGCTTTCCAGCAGCAGCAAACCGAGCAACTGAAGGCGACGCTAACATCTGAGGCGCAGAAGCTACAAGAGATCATTCCAGCTTGGAAGGATGCAAAGGTAGCGCAGGGCGAAAAGAAGATGTTGCGCGATTGGTTGATGGAGAATGGTGCGTCTGAGCAAGACATTAATGGTCTTACGAAGGCGCAACACGTTGCCATCCTCCGCAAAGCCATGCTGTATGATCGTGGTCAGCAGAAGGCGCAGGCTTCGGTTAAACCACAGGTTTCCGCGACAAGGCCGGTGAAGCCCGGCCCCGTGCAATCTGTACCCCAGAGGAATGTGACGGACCTAACCCGTGCAAAGCAGCGTCTCGCTAAAACCGGGACTGTCAACGATGCCGCTAGTGTCCTAGCGGCGCTTCTCTGAAAGGATATAGGCTATGACTATCGTTGCTAATACCTTCACGCGCTATGATGCCAAGGGCATCCGTGAAGACCTGGCGAATGTGATCTACAACATCTCGCCGGAAGAAACCCCGTTCCAGTCTAACACTGCCCGCGTGAACGTGAAGAACACGTTCTTCGAATGGCAGACCGATAGCCTGGCGGCGGCTTCCACCACCAATGCGGCGCTTGAAGGCGATGATATTTCGTCCTTCGATGCCGTGAACCCCACCACTCGCCTGGGTAACTACACGCAGATCAGCCGTAAGACGGTTGTGATCTCCGGTACCCTGGAGAGCGTGGACAAGGCTGGTCGTCGTTCGGAACTCGCCTATCAGATGGCGAAGAACGGCGCCGAACTGAAGCGCGACATGGAAGCCACGTTGCTTGCCTCTAAGGCAGCCAACGCTGGTAACAACACCACCGCGCGCCAGACTGCGGGCCTTCCCGCGTTCCTGCGTACCAACACCAACTATGGCTCTGGCGGTTCTGACCCCACCGTTTCTAACGGTGTTGTGAACGCCACCCGTGTTGATGGCACGCAGCGTACCTTCACGGAAACCATCCTGAAGGATGTGATTTCCCAGGTGTGGACGCAGGGCGGTACGCCGAAAATCCTGATGGTTGGCCCGTTCAACAAGCAGGCGGTTTCTGGCTTCGCTGGCATTGCCCAAATCCGTTACAACCAGGCCACTCCGAAGCCGTCCGTGATTATCGGCGCGGCTGATGTGTATGTGTCTGACTTTGGCGCGGTGTCTGTGGTGCCGAACCGCTTCCAGCGTGAGCGTGATGCGTTCGTGCTTGATCCGGAATACGCGGCTACCGCCATCCTTCGTCCGATTCAGACGACGGAACTGGCGAAGACGGGCGACGCTGAGAAGCGTATGATGCTTTGCGAATATGGCCTGATGGTTCGCCAGGAAGCCGCGCATGGCATTGCTGCTGACCTGAACGCGTCGTAATTTGATAGGGGCTGGCGGGTAACTGCCAGCCCCACTTCATGGGTGAGGCATGACTGAGAAGATTTTCGATATTGACCCGCTAACTGGGATTAAGTCGGTTTGGCATTATGATGATGCCACGGATACGGCTTTCATTGAAAAACGCCAGGACGTTACCGCCATTGTGGAGGCAAACAAGGCGGAGATGAATGGCGACCATGGGCGCTATGGCGAGTGGAACAAGGTGGCGACAATTCCGCTTGGCGTTTACTATGATTTGAAGATGAAGGGCATTGCGGATGATCCGGTTGCCTTTAAGAAGTGGTTGAATGACCCGGACAATATGTATTTCCGCACCAGGCCGGGGCGCGTTTGATGCGGAACACGATTTCAGTCTGTGTCCCTTGCCGGGATGTTGTGGATAGCGGGTTTGCCTTTGATTTGGCCCGTTGTGTGGCGGCCCACACGGCTTCCACCAATGACCGCGTTCTATTGTTCCAGAACCAAGGGACGCTGATTGTAAATCAGCGCCAGGAACTAGCGCAGGCATCTTTGGATGCGGGGGCTACGCATATTATCTTTATTGACGCTGATATGCGGTTTCCCAAGGATGCTATTTTTAAGCTGCTGGCGGCTGATAAGGATATTGTTGCAGCTAATTATTGCACAAGAAAGTTGCCTTTGAAGTCTGTGGCTTTTGCGGATGATACCAGCCAAGAGCGGGTATATTCCGGCCCAGATGATACGGGGTTACAGGCTGTGGCGGCGGTGGGTATGGGTCTTATGGCGATTAAGTCTGAAGTTTTCCAGAAGATGCCGAAGCCTTGGTTTCACATCCATTATCAAAATGGTGTATATAGTGGCGAGGATATTTGGTTTTGCCGGGGCGCGCGGGAAATGGGCTTTGAGGTATTTATAGACCACGATCTTAGCCAGGATGTGCGCCATTCGGGGGCGTTTGAGTTTTCTAATGCCCATGCGTTTGCAGCGAGGGATCAGTAGTCATGGCGATTACCAGCTACAGTACGTTGCAGACGAGTATAGGCGATTGGCTCAATCGGTCTGATTTAACGTCTGTTATCCCTGACTTCATCACCATGGCGGAGGCGCAATTCAACCGCGTGCTGCGCCACAGGAAGATGGTGGAGCGGGCGACGGCTACGCTGGACAGCGAATACAGCGCCATGCCTGCGGATTGGTTGGAAAGCATCCGGTATCAGTTGAATACCAACCCAATTACGGTGATGGAGTTTGTTTCACCGGATCAGGCTGCGGTGCTGAAGGGGGCTTATTCTACCAGTGGGAAGCCCATTTTCTACAGCCAGATTGGGCAGCAGTTTCAGGTGATCCCGGCGCCGGATAGCGGGTCTGCCTATACTGGTGAATTGACGTATTACGCCAAGATACCGGCGCTATCGTCTGGGAATACCAGTAACTGGCTTTTGGTCGATTCTCCTGACATCTACCTTTATGGTTCGCTTTTGCAGTCAGCGCCCTATTTGCAGGACGATCAGCGGTTGGGTGTTTGGTCTGCTATTTATCAGCGGCTTTTAGAAGACTTGAAGGTTTCCGATGAGCGGAGCCGGATGGCGACAAGTTCACTTCGTATGCGGGCAAGGAGCCTTGGCTAATGACCACGAATGCCTTCACCAACTACCTTGAAAACAAGATCATGGATTATGTGTTCAGCGGTACGGCATTTTCGTCACCGTCTGCCAGCCTGTATGTTGGGTTGTTTACCGCTGCCCCAGGCGAGGGTGGTGGTGGCACCGAGGTTTCCGGTAATGGGTATGCCCGCAAGCAGGCGACCATGACCACCAGCGGTAATGCCAGCACCAATAGCGGGGCTATCGAATTTGATACGGCAACAGGGTCATGGGGAACCATTACCTATGTTGCCATCTTCGATGCTTCTACCTCTGGCAATATGCTGGCGTATGCAGAACTGACCACCAGCAAGACCATTGGCACGGGTGACGTTTTCCGTATCCCGTCTGGCGATCTTGATATTACGCTGGAATAGTTAGATGGCCGGTTATGGCAGTGGCTTATATGGGCGCGGTAATTACGGGATAGACCCGAAAGAGGGCGCCGCTGTCATTTCGGCTAATGCCGCTGCCACGGCTTTGGGTCAGGGTGTGTTTGCTGGCGCTGGCCTGGCGGAAGGGGTTGGAACCTTTACGGCGGTTGGGTCTGTCGTTTACTTGGCTTCAGCCTTGGTTGAAGGGATTGGTGGCGCCACAGCGGATGGTGTCGCTGTTCGCCAGAGTGGGGCTGACTTTGAGGCTTTTTCGGATATTACCGTAAGTGCGGAAGCGGTTTACGTTTCTAGTGTGGTAATAGATGCGGCGGCTGCTTTTGCTGCCACGGCTTTGAGCGTTAGAAATGTAACGGTTCAGATAGATGCTGCTTCTGAGTTTGTTGCTAGTGCCAGGCTGAAGTGGGAACAGATACCAGACGGCACGAAAACATGGACGCCGATAGCGGATTCTTCTACAATATGGACGCAGATTTAAGCGCCCAAGTATGAACGAGGGTTCAACCAATGGCTGATTCAACAACTACCAATTTGGGGCTTACCAAGCCGGAAGTTGGTGCTTCCGCTGATACTTGGGGAACCAAACTGAATGGTGACTTGGACTCCATTGATGCCTTGTTTGCGGCTTCTGGCGCCCTGACAGTTGCCAATGGTGGTACGGGCGTTAAGACCATTACGGGTATCATTAAAGGTGCTGGGACGAGTGCTTTTAGTGCAGCCACGGCTGGTACGGATTATCTAGCGCCGCCATCCGGTACGGCGATCTTGAAGGCCAATTCTGGTGGGGCATTGGCCAATGCGACGGCGGGTACTGATTATCTAGCGCCCCCGTCTGGCACTGCCATTCTGAAGGCCAATTCTGGCGGGGCGTTGGCGAATGCCACGGCTGGTACGGATTACGTTGCACCAGGGACTGCCACTACGTTTACGGCGGCGCAGACGTTTAGCGGTAGCAGTAGTGTTCTTGCGGCGGTGTTGGCGAATGCGGCTGAGACGGCTACGGTTTCCGCCACGGCGGCTACTGGCACAATCAATTATGATGTGACAACTCAGTCTGTCATTTATTACACCAGCAACGCCTCTGCTAACTGGACGGTGAACTTCCGCGCTTCTTCCGGTACGTCGCTCAATACGGCGATGTCCACTGGCCAGGCGATTACGGTGGCGTTTTTGGTGACACAGGGCAGCACCGCCTATTACAACAGCGCCGTGCAGGTAGATGGTTCTTCCGTCACTCCGAAGTGGCAAGGCGGTACAGCGCCAAGCGCGGGTAACGCTTCATCCATTGATGTCTATACATACACCATCGTGAAGACCGGCAGTGCCGCGTTCACGGTGTTTGCTTCTCAGACGCAGTTTAAGTGAGGTAGTCCGGTATGCCTACTGTTATCACACGCGGTGCTGCATCTGCCCAGGGTTATGGTTACGCTGGCGTTAAGAAGGCCGCCAACTACATCGAAGATGTGTTCTCGACGTATTTGTATGCCGGTAACGGAAGCACGCAAACAATTACTAACGGAATTGATTTGTCTACGAAGGGCGGGTTGGTGTGGATCAAGAGCCGGTCTGACACCAACTCTCACGGGCTTTGGGATACGTCTAGGGGGGTAGGCACAGGAAGCGGAAGTACGACCAACAAAGCTCTGTCGTCAAACTCAACGGCAGCGCAAGGCTTGGGAGTAAACGCTCATTTTGTTTCTTCCTTCAATGCCACTGGATTTAGTGTGGACGTTGGTACGTCTGTTTTAGCAGGAAATCGACTTAACAACCAAGGCGGTGTTAACTACGCCTCCTGGAC
>JACCDW010059356.1_pt1 | contig 12147 bp, 11 predicted proteins | sample 7449781 | NCBI WGS metagenome assembly JACCDW01 (sample SAMN15323449, study PRJNA562643) | freshwater metagenome | isolation source: river surface water | place: USA:Blue River Watershed | collected 2017-08-18
ATGCGCGGGCCTTTTTCCTTTTCGTCTCTAATACGTCCCCATGATCAAGCTCTTCGTCGGCCTGGGCAACCCGGGCCCCGAGTACGAGGCCACGCGGCACAACGCGGGCTTCTGGTGGGTCGACGGCCTGGCCCGCGACCTGGGCCTGCACCTGTCGAATGACCGGGCCTATCACGGCTTGGTGGCGCGCGGCAGCGTGAAGGGCCAGAACGTCTGGCTGCTGGAGCCGCAGTCCTTCATGAACGTCTCGAGGAAGAAAGAAGCGGGGCGGCCGCGCTTCTTCAAGATCCATCACAAAGGTATCCTGGTGGTGCACGACGAGCTCGACGTGCCGCCCGGCCAGGCCAAGCTCAAGTTCGGCGGCGGCCACGGCGGCCACAACGGCCTGCGCGACATCCACGCGAAGCTGGGCTCATCGGACTACTGGCGCCTGCGCCTGGGCATCGGCCATCCGGGCGTGAAGGCCGAGGTGGTGAACTGGGTGCTCAAGAAACCCGCGCCCGAGCAGCGAGCGGCCATCGAGGAGTGCGTGGATCGCACGCTCAAGGCCGCCCCCGCAATGCTGGCCGGGGAGATGGAGAAGGCCACGCTGCTGGTGCATACGCACAAGCCGCCCCGGCCGAAGCCGCCGCGGCCCGAGGGCGTGGGCGGCGCGCCAGGCGCCTGAAAGGGCCCGCCGGGGTCAGGAGGCGGCCGGCGCGTCCTTCGCGGCGCCATCGGCCTGGGCCCCCTGCGCCTGGGCCGTCAGCCGCCGGTACTTCTGCCACAGCGTCTCCCGGTCCTCGACCTGGTCGGGGTTCACGGGGATGCAGGACACGGGGCACACCTGCACGCACTGCGGCTCGTCGAAATGGCCCACGCACTCGGTGCACTTGGCCGGGTCGATCTCGTAGATCTCGGGCCCGAGGAAGATCGCCTCGTTGGGGCACTCGGGCTCGCACACATCGCAGTTGATGCACTCGTCGGTGATCATCAGTGCCATGCGAAAGTCCTCGTCTTCATAGTTCTGGCATTATCCCGCGCTTCATGGCCCTGTTCCTCGTCAAGCGCCTGATCGCCCTGGTGGCCACGCTGTTGGCCACCTCGGTGGTGGTATTCCTGGTGCTCGACGTGCTGCCAGGCAACGCCGCGCAGCTCCTCATGGGCCCGGACGCCTCGACCGAGGCCGTCGCCGCCCTGGCCGGCAAGCTGGGGCTGGACCAGCCCCCCCTCACCCGCTACCTGCACTGGATCGCCGGCCTGCTCACGGGCGACCTGGGCACCAGCTACGCCTACGGCTCGCCCGTGGGCGAGCTGATCGCGCAGCGGCTGTCCGTCACCGTGCCCCTGGCCGTGATGACCATGGCCCTGACCGTGGCCCTGGCGCTGGCCGCCGGCGTCTACGCCGCCGCGCGCCACCGCCGCGCCGGCGACTGGGGGGTGATGGCGCTCACGCAGGTGGGCATCGCCATCCCCAACTTCTGGTTCGCCATCCTGCTGATCCTGCTGTTCTCGGTGCACCTGCAGTGGTTCTCGGCCGGGGGCTTCCCGGGCTGGGAGGACAGCGTGCGGGACGGCCTGCAGGCCCTGCTGCTGCCGGCCCTGTCCCTGGCCGTGGTGCAGGCCGCCATCCTGGCGCGCATCACGCGCTCGTCGGTGCTGGAGGTGCTGCGCGAGGACTTCATCCGCACGGCCCGCGCCAAGGGCGTTTCGCCGCGTGGCGTGCTGTGGGGGCATGCGCTGCGCAACGCCATGGTCCCGGTGGTCACCGTCATGGGCCTGCAGTTCGCGGAGCTGCTGGCGGGCACCATCGTGGTGGAGAGCGTGTTCCAGCTGCCGGGGCTGGGGCGGCTGGTGTTCCAGTCCATCGCCAACCGCGACCTCGTCGTCGTGCGCAACTGCGTGATGCTGCTGGCCGCCATGGTCGTCCTTGTCAACTTCGTGGTGGACCTGCTGTATGCCGCCATCGACCCGCGCGTGAAGGTGGCCCGGGCATGAGCGCGACGGCGATGCAGGCCGCGGCGCGGCGGGCCGCTGGCGCGCTGCGGCACCCCAGCCTGCTGCTGGGGCTGATCCTCACCGGCCTGGTGGTCCTGGTGGCGGCCCTGTCCCTCGTGTGGACGCCCCATGCGCCCTACGACATCGACCTCGCGCAGCGCCTGCGCCCGCCCGGCGCCACCCACTGGCTCGGCACCGACGCCTACGGCCGCGACGTGCTGTCGCTGCTGATGGTGGGCGCCCGCACCTCCATCGCCGTGGGTCTGATCGCCGTGGGCATCGGCCTGTTGGCGGGCACGGCCCTGGGCCTGCTGGCGGCGGCCCTGCGGGGCTGGACCGAGGAAATCGTCATGCGCGTGGCCGACTTCGGCTTCGCCTTTCCCGCCATCCTCACCGCCATCCTCTTCACCGCCGCCTTCGGGCCGGGCATGGGCGTGGCCATCACGGCCATCGGCCTGTACAACATCCCCGGCTTCGCGCGCCTGGCGCGCGCCAGCGCCGCCACGGTGGGGACCCGCGACTACGTGCTGGCCGCGCAGGCCTGCGGCCGGACCCGGTGGCAGATCACCTTCGGCCATGTGCTGCCCAACATCGCGCCGGTGCTGGTCGTGCAGGCCACCCTCCGCTTCGCCATCGCCATCCTGGCCGAGGCCGCCCTGTCCTACCTGGGCCTGGGCACGCAGCCGCCGCAGGCCTCCTGGGGCCGCATGCTGGCGGAGGCGCAGACGCTGATGTTCCAGGCCCCGCTGCTGGCCGTGTTCCCGGGCGTGGCCATCATGCTCGCGGTGCTGGGCCTGAACCTGCTGGGGGATGGCCTGCGCGACATGCTCGACCCCCGGCTCGCGAGGAGCCGCCAGGCATGACACCGCCCATGGAGCCCCTGCTCGAAGTCGAGGGCCTCACCATCCGGCTGCCCACCGAGGGTGGCTTGGTCACGGCCGTGCGCGGCGCGAGCTTCACGCTGGCGCGTGGCGACACGCTGGGCCTGGTGGGCGAGTCGGGCAGCGGCAAGTCGCTCACCGCGCTGGCCCTCATGGGCCTGCTGCCCGAGGGCGCGCAGGTGGAAGGCCGCATCCGCTTCGAGGGGCAGGACTTGATCGGCCGGCCCGAGCGCGAGCTGGCCCGTGACCTGTCGCTCTTGCGCGGCGACCGCATCGCCATGGTGTTCCAGGAGCCCATGACGGCACTCAACCCCGTGCACACCGTGGGCCGGCAGGTGGCCGAGCCGCTGCGCCTGCACCGGGGGCTGTCGGCGGCGCAGGCGCGGCGCGAGGCCATCGCCCTGCTCGATCGCGTGGGCATCGCCGATGCCAGCCGGCGCGCCGACGCCTACCCGCACCAGTTCTCCGGCGGGCAGCGCCAGCGCATCACCATCGCCATGGCCCTGGCCTGCGGGCCCGGCCTGCTGGTGGCCGACGAGCCCACCACCGCACTGGACGTGACCGTGCAGCGCCAGGTGCTGGACCTGCTGCAGGAACTCGTCGCCGAGCGCGGCATGGCGCTGCTGCTGGTCTCGCACGACCTGGGCGTGATCGCCCGGCGCGTGGCGCGCACCCTGGTGATGTACGGCGGCAGCCTGGTGGAAAGCGGCCCGACCGCCGAGGTCTTCGCCCACCCCTGCCACCCCTACACGCGCGGCCTGCTGGCCGCGCGGCCCAGCCTGCACGGCGAGCGGCACCAGCGCCTGGCCACCATCCCCGGCAGCGTGCCCGCGCTGGCCGACCTGCCCGCGGGCTGCCCCTTCGCGGGCCGCTGCCCGCACACCATCGCCCCTTGCCACACCACCGTACCCGCGCCCACCCCAGTGGGGCCGGCCCATGAGGCGCGTTGCATCCGGCTGGGAGACATCGAATGAGCGGCCCCGCCCACACCCCCCACCCGCTGCTGCAGGTGCAGGACCTGGCCCACGACTACGTGCTGCCGCGCGAGCGGCTGCTGGCGCCCGCGCCCCGGGTGCACGCCCTGCGGGGCGTGAGCTTCACGCTGCAGGCGGGCCGCAGCCTGGGCATCGTGGGCGAATCGGGCTCGGGCAAGTCCACGCTGGCGCGGCTGGTGATGGCGCTGGAGCGGCCCACCGCCGGCCACGTGCGCTTTGACGGGCAGGACCTGCACGCCCTGCCCCGCGAGGCTCTGCGCCGCGCGCGCCGGGACTTCCAGATGGTGTTCCAGGACCCCCAGGGCTCGCTGGACCCGCGCCAGCGCATCGAGCGCATCGTCGCCGAGCCGCTGGCGGCGCAGGGCGCCAGCCGGACCGAATGCCGCGAGCGCGCGGCCGAGGCGTTGGCCGAGGTGGGCCTGCGCCCGGGCGACCTGGCCCTGTACCCGCACGAGTTCTCCGGCGGCCAGCGCCAGCGCATCGCCATTGCCCGCGCCCTCATCACCCGCCCCCGCCTGATCGTGGCCGACGAGCCCGTGAGCGCGCTCGACGTGTCCGTGCAGGCCCAGGTGCTGAACCTGATGCAGGACCTGCAGCAGCGCCACGGCATCACCTACCTTTTCATCAGCCATGACCTGGCCGTGGTGCGCCACCTGTGCGACGAGGTGGCGGTGCTGCGGGAAGGCCTCATCGTGGAACACGGCCCGACCAGCTTTTTGTTCCGCGACCCTCAACACCCCTACACTCGCGCCTTGTTGGACGCCGTGCCGGCCTGAAGCCCGCCCGCAGCGTCCGCCATGAAACCGGAGACACGATGAAGCGACGCAGCCTGCTCACCCACTCGACTTCCCTGGCCGCCCTCGGCACGCTGGGCGCCTGGACCGCCCTGCCATCGGCCGCCCTGGCGCAATCGCGCAAGGACGCGGTCACCCTGGCCATGGCGCTGGAGCCCCCGGGCCTGGACCCGACGGCGGGCGCGGCCTCGGCCATCGGCGAGATCACGCTGTACAACGTCTACGAGACGCTCACGAAGATCAACGCCGACGGCAGCGTTTCCCCGCTGCTGGCCGAGGGCTGGGAAGTCTCCCCCGACCTGCGCACCTACACCTTCCGCCTGCGCAAGGGCGTGAAGTTCCACAACGGCGAGGCCTTCAACGCCCACACCGCGAAGTTCTCCTTCCAGCGCGCCGGCGGCGACAAGAGCACCAACAAGGACAAGCGCACCTTCGCCACCATGGACGCCATCCAGGCGGTGGACGACCACACGCTGGTCATCGTCAACAAGGAGCTGGACCCGGACTTCCTGTTCCTCATGGGCCAGGCCACGGCCATCATGGTGGAGCCCAGGAGCGCGGACACCAACGCCACCAAGCCCGTGGGCACCGGCCCCTATGTGCTGGACACCTGGATCAAGGGCGCCTCGCTCTCGCTGAAGAAGTGGGACGGCCACCGCAACGCCGCGGCCATCAAGTTGAACAAGGCCACCTTCCGCTTCATCTCCGACCCCGCGGCCCAGGTCGCGGCGCTGATGGCCGGTGACGTGGACGCCTTCCCGCGCGTGACCCCGCGCAGCGTGCCGCAGTTCCAGGGCAACGCCCGCTTCCAGGTGCTGGTGTCGGGCTCGCGGGCCAAGACCATCCTGGCGATCAACAACCGCAAGAAGCCCTTCGACGACGTGCGCGTGCGCCGCGCCATCGCCGCCGCCATCGACCGCAAGGCGGTGATCCAGGGCGCGGGCGACGGCTACGGCGCGCCCATCGGCAGCCACTACGTGCCTGGCGCCTTCGGCTATGTGGACACCACGGGCGTGAACCCCTACAACCCCGACAAGGCCCGCGCATGGCTCAAGGAAGCCGGCGTCACCACCCCGCTGGAGGTGACCCTCACCCTGCCCCCGCCGCCGTATGCGCGCCAGGGCGGCGAGGTGATCGCGGCGATGCTGGCCAAGGTGGGCATCAACGCCAAGCTGCAGAACGTGGAATGGGCGCAGTGGCTGTCCGGCACCTTCACGAACAAGAACTACGACCTGACCATCATCTCCCACGTCGAGCCCTTCGACCTGGGCAACTTCGCCAAGCCCGACTACTACTGGGGCTACCAGTCCCCCAAGTTCAACGACCTGTACAACCGCTACCGCAACGCCCCGCGCGCGCAGGACCGGGCCAAGCTGCTGGGCGACATACAGAGGCTGCTGGCCGAGGACAGTGTGCACGCCTTCCTGTACCAGCCGCAGTGGGTGACGGTGGCGAACCGGAACCTGCGTGGCCTGTGGAAGGACATGCCGGTGTTCGTGAACGACCTGTCAGCGATGACCTGGGCTTGAGGCCTGGGACTTTGATTCCCCGAAGGCCTGTTCCAGGGGCTCGAGCTGCGCGCGCAGGATCGCCTGCATCGCTTCGCGCAGCATCGCAGGCTCCCCCAGGCGCCCCACCTGCCGAAGCTGCGCGCGCAGGTAGTCGCGCAGGGCCTCGATATCCTTGCGCCGCGCTGCCACCCGCAGGGGGTCCGGCGGCCGCTCGCAGGCGAACTCCAGCTGGCGCGAAGGCAACAGCATCTCGAACAGCGCGGTAAGGTCCCCGAGGCCTCGCAGGTAGGCGTCCAGCACGCCCTTGGGCACTGCGGACTCCACCCCTGGGGCGCGGGCCAACGGGCCGGACTCCACCAGCGCCATCAGTTCCAGCGTCAGCAGCACGCGTACCGTCGTGAAGGCCGTCAGCGGCAAGTGCTGCGCGCCATGCAGGAACAGCAGCGACACGCAGGCCCGGCGTTCATCGCCATCCAGCGACGCCTGGAGCAGGCGCGCCAGCACCCGGGGGGTCGATGCGGGGGTGAGGATCCCCGGCACCTGCGCGATCGCCTCGAACAGCGATTGCCTCGTCGCGCTGCCAAGCTGCCGGTCGCGCCACAGCCACTGGGGATCGCGCGCCAGGCGCAGCCCGCGCAGGGCATCCTGCAGGGCTTCGCCTGGCGCCATGGTTTTTTCCAGCGACGCCAGGAGTTCGTCGAAACCCGCCGGCTGGTAGGTCTGCACGCGACCCAGGTGGCCCAGGCAGCCGGCCACCAGCACCCGCGCCTTGAGGTCCAGGTGGGCGGCCTGGGCCATCGTGGCGCGCAGGGTGTCCAGCAGCTCCGGCAGCGGCAGGACAGCAAGTCCGTCCGCAGCCAGGACGAGGCCCTCCACCAGCCGCCACAGCGAGGCGGGCGGCAAGTGGGCGCCCTGCGCGATGAGGAAGGCGTTGCCCGCCTCGGTCCCGGTGGCGTTGCAGGAGGCGACGGCAAGTTCGCGCAGCAGCAGCTGGCGCGTGGCGCGGTCCTCCAGCCCGGGACCCGCCAGGGCTTCGAGCAGCATCCGGCGGTGGGTGGCGGAGATCTCCGTGCCCCCGAGGGCTTCGACGAGCCGGGCGACCTGCCAGCATTTCGCGCGCGCCGGGTCCCCGCTGCGCAACAGATGGTCCAGGATGAGGCCCAAGTGGTCCTTGGGCAACTGGGGTCCGCCCATGGCATCGACCAGGTTGAACAGCGCCAGCGAGCGCCCGTCGATGCCCAGCCAGCGGCGTGCATCGGCAGCGGCCAGCCGGTCGGCCGGGCGGTCGAGCGTCTCCAGCAGAGTGCGCAGGACTTCGCACGACATCAGCGGGCCGCCCAGGCCCAGCACGAGGCCGCGCAGGCCGGTGAGGAAGCGGTCGCCGACGCCCTCGTCGGCCGCCGGCTTCGCCTGCTGGCTCGACGTCCAGGCGGCCTGGCACAGCGCGTCGGCCATGTCGCGCGCCAGCTGCGCACACCGCGACGGCCGCGGCGCCAGTGCCCAGGCAAAACCCTGCATGAAGTAGGCGAGCGCCAGTCGCCGAGGTGGCTCGCTGGCGCCGCTGAGTGCGCCGGCCCAGTGCGCGAGCAGTTCCTGGCGCTGCTTGCGACTGAGCGTGCCGCCGCCCAGGCGCAGGCCGGCGGCACGCCCCGTGCGGCGCGCCTGCGCACGGTCGATGTCACCGGGTGGCCAGGACTTCAGGAAGGTATCCAGGCGGGTGGCTGGGTCCTGGCCCGGATCCACGCCGGGGGCGTGCTTGCCCTCAGCCGCCCCGGCCTGCGCCCCCGCGCCTGCGCCCGCGTGCACGAGATCACGCGACATGCGTTCGATCTTCTCGAGGACGCCGCGCGTGGTCGCTTCGCGCTGCGGCGTGGTCATCGGCATGCCGGGCAGGCGGGCCTGCAGGAGATGCAAGGCCTCGATGCGCTCGATCCACTGGAGGTCGGCATCGTCGATGAGAAGGCCGGCGCGTGGCGCCGGCAGCGTCGGGGCGTCACTGCCCGACAGGTGGACCCCGGGGTCGTCGAGTACCCGGCGCTCCCCCAGCGTGCGGGCGCCTTCGGTCGGCCGCGAGGACGGGTCGGGCGCATCGGTCTGGGACGTCGCGGGCCGATGCGGGGAGGATGAGGGGGGATGGGCCCCCGGGACGGGTGGCGATGCCCGTGTGGTGGACGGATTCACCCTGGACTGTGCCTGGCCTGCCTCCAAATCTGCTCCCCTGATTTCGAATGGTGGAAATTGTGATGCGGCATGCGTGCAGGGGGCGGATCCTGCCCGCCGGCGGTCAGCCTTCTTCAGGCTCCTGCAGCCGCACGCGGCCCGCGCCTCGACCCGCGTCTCAGATGACGACCGTCGGCGCGCGATGGCGCTCCGGGTAGACCACGCGCAAGAGGCATCCGATGTACGCAACGTGGTACGCGAGCGACTCGCAGCCTGCGGGGGTGAGGCCCTTGAGGTCCGGCGCGTCCGACTCGAGCCAGTCCGCCAGGTCGTTGTAGGCGGCACCCGGCTCGCGCGCGGCCAGCGCCACCCAGTCCATCGACGTGAACGACTTCCCGTGCCGGGCCGCGAACTGCCGGATCATCTCCCGGGGCGTGTCACAGGGGTAGAGCGAGCGGATGCGCACCCCCGCCTCGCCGGTGTCGACCAGCGCGGCCCGGATGCTGATCACCAAGCCATGGCGTTCAGCCGTGAACTTGAAGGACTTGCCCAGGTCCGCGCCCTTGGCCGCCTTCAACTGTCCCTCCAGCCCGGCGACGGCCATGTCCAGGATGTCGTTGGCCCGAAAATCCTGGGGGAAGTAGGAGTGGATCACGGGCCGGCGCATCCCGACACGGGCGTTCCAGAACCTGCGCTCGAGCCGCCAGGTGTAGTCGCGGGGAACCTGGCAGGTCTTCTTGTCCCGCGTGTACGGGTACTGGTGCGGATGCAGGTGCGAGCCCCCCGCGTCGGCCTGGGCATTGAGGTCGCCGAACAGGATGTGCAGGATCCGGTCGGCAGGGATCCTGCGCAGCAGCGGCGAGGCCGGGTCGACCTTCACGCCCATGGGGGTCTCGTCGAAGGAGTGGCTGGCGAAGCGGGTGGCCGCCACCTTGAGCAGGTTCGCCTCGCTGCTGCCCGTTCCGGCCAGCACGTACGAGGCCTTCTTCCCGTCGAACTCGAACCGCTGGTTGAACGATGCCTGGACCGCCTGGGCCAGGGCCTGCGGGGATGCGGGCTTCGGATCCCCCTCGACGACCGGCTTCGTACGGGGCTTGTGGGGCTGGCTGCTGGCGTCGTATGTCGGGCTGGCCTCGCTGCCGGAGTCCTCCTCGGATGGGGAGCCCGGCTCAAGGATGGATCCTGCGCCTGCGGGCGTCGATGGCGTCATGGACGAGGACACCCGCGAGGTCGGGGAGAAGTTCGGCTGCAAGGGCTTGGGGGGTGCTTCCAGGACGCTCACCAGCCGCGCCTGCAGCTGCCGGCCCATGGCGTCCAGGTCGGCGTGCAGGACGGCCTCCAGCGGCGCCAGCGCACTGGGCACACGCAACAAGCCCCGGGCCGTACCGGCCGAGCCCGTGCGGAACTCGGTGTCAGCTGCGAGCGCCTCGCCCAGGACCTCGCGGAAATCCCGCGCCAGGGCGCCGCAGAAGTCGCGGTATCTGCGCATGTTGGCATCGCACCAGGTCCTGGGCAGGTAGACCTTCAGGGTGACCTCGCCGTCCACTCCACGGGCAGACGCCGGTGTTCCCTTGGACTCGCGCGGCCGGCCCGCCGCCAACACCTGGAAGCCGCCGAAGGCCTTCTGGTCGATGTCCTGGGCCAGCGGCCAGGAAGCGCTCGGGCGCTGCGACGCAGGCAGGGACGTCGAGGCGCAGGCCTGCTGCTTGAGAGGCGTGCCGCTCGATGAGGCGCTCCGTTCCATCGGGTTATTGAAGAGTTGGACAACCCCCCTTGGTTACGGATGAGCGTCAGCTGATCCACAGAGCCCCTCGGGAGGCCCCGGCCTGTCAGGCAAGGACAGGATGCAGCGGCAGGCCGACTGGAAGCGCCGCGGCTCGCCAGGACCGCGCCCGCCCGGGCTGCCCCTGGCCGCTCAGGCGCGGACCTTGTCCGACAGCCGCGCCTGCACCGTGGGCGAGACGAACTGGTGGACCTCGCCGCCGAGGGTGGCGATCTCGCGCACCAGGGTGCTGCTGATGAACTGGTACTTCTCGCCGGGCGTGAGGAAGACGGTCTCCACCTCGGGCATGAGGTGGCGGTTCATGCCGGCGAGCTGGAACTCGTAGTCGAAGTCGCTGACGCTGCGCACGCCGCGCACCAGGGCCCGCGCGCCCTGGGCGACGGCGAAGTCCCGCACCAGGCCGGTGAAGGTGGCCACCTGCACCTGCGGCGTGTCGGCGAAGACCTCGCGCGCCATGGCCATGCGCTCGTCCAGCGTGAAGAGCGTCTTCTTGTGGTGGCCCGCCGCGACGGCGAGGACCACGCGGTCGAACAGCTTGGCCGCCCGCCGCACCACGTCCTCATGGCCCAGGGTCAGGGGGTCGAAGGTGCCGGGATAGACGGCGATGACGGGCTGGTCCATGGGGGTCTCCTGTTGCGCCGGATTATGGCGCTGGCGTTGCGCTGCCACGCTGCAGCAGGTGCGCGTGCACCGCGCCGGCCTTGAGGTGCCTGCGCACGCACAGGCCGAACGGGGCCAGGGATTCGTCGGTCCAGGCGGCGGGCGATTCCAGGTACAGCCAGCCGTCGGCCCGCAGCGCCGGCGCGGCGGCGGCCAGGGCCTTGTCGTAGAGGCCGGCGTCGAACGGCGGGTCCAGCAGGACCAGGTCGCAGCTGGCCGGGGCCAGGCGCTGCAGCACGCTGATGGCGTTGCCGCGCTCCACCTTCACCGCCTCGGCGCCCTGCAGGCGCGTGACGACGGCGCGCAGCGCATCGGCCTGGGCGCCCTCCTGCTCCACGAGCAGGACCCGGGCGGCACCGCGGGAGGCGGCCTCCAGGCCGAGGGCGCCGGTGCCGGCGAAGGCATCGACCACCTCCCAGCCGGACAGGTCCTGGCCCAGCCAGTTGAACAGGGTCTCGCGCACGCGGTCGGGCGTGGGGCGCAGGCCGGGACGGTCCGCCACCGGCAGCTTGGTGCGTTTCCACTGGCCGCCGATGATGCGCACCTCGTGGGCGGCCTGGCCGGCGGGCTTGCGGGTCGCGCCAGCGGACGCGTTGGAGCCTGCCTTGCGGGCAGGAGATGAAGAAGCCATGGACGAGAGCTTAAGGGAAACACCGCAGGCAAAAAAAACGCGGCCGGGGGCCGCGCGAGGTTCTGCCTCTTCTGTGTTTTTCTCTTCTCCCTTTGATGTCACGCCTCGTGAGACAGCGCGGGGCCGATTGTGGACGGGCCGCGCACGCGTGCCTGACCCCGCCCTGTCAACCTTGACAGGCCCTGGCTGAGAGCTGGCTGTCAGCGCGCTGGCGCTGCGGCCGGGCTGGCGGCGGACACGGCGGTGCCGCCGCCCACGATGACGGTGACCATACGCCCGGGTTGCAGCTTGCGGGCGAAGGCGGCGCGGATGTCCGCCACGGTGACGGCCTGCACCTGGCGGCGCCAGGTGTCCAGGTAATCCAGCGGCAGGCCGTGCCAGGCGATGGTGGAGACGTTGTCCAGCAGCTTGCGGTTGGTGTCGATGCGCAGCGCGAAGCCACCCACCAGGTTGTCCTTGGCGGCCTTGAGCTCGGCCTCGGTCGGACCCTCCGACACGAAGCGGGCGACCACGTCCTGCGCCACCTGCACGGCCTGGCGCGCCTGGTCGGGCCGCGTCTGCAGCCCCACCCCGAAGGCGCCCGCATGCAGGCCCGGCGCGAAGTAGCTGTACACGCTGTAGGACAGGCCGCGCTTCTCGCGCACCTCGTTGTACAGCCGCGAGACGAAGCCGCCGCCGCCCAGGATGTAGTTGCCCACCACCAGCGGGAAGTAGTCCGGGTCGTCCCGCTTGTAGCCGGGTTGGCCGATGAGCAC
>JACCDW010813380.1_pt1 | contig 12147 bp, 7 predicted proteins | sample 7449781 | NCBI WGS metagenome assembly JACCDW01 (sample SAMN15323449, study PRJNA562643) | freshwater metagenome | isolation source: river surface water | place: USA:Blue River Watershed | collected 2017-08-18
AGTAGAGAGGTATTTTTAGAAAGGATTATAGGTACTAGAAATGGGTTTTTCTCATTATAATATCTTTTAAAATCTTCTAAAGGTATTTGTTTAAGTAGCTCTTTAATTACGAGATAGGCAGGCCTACTCGTTTTATCTTTTTTTGCAAAAATAAGTTCTTTGCAGCGTTGATTATCTTTTTCTGTAAAAGAAATAAGTGCTTTGCAGCGTTGATCAATAGTAGCTGAAGCAATAATGTATGTAAGCACCTTTATTGCTAGATGATTATCATCTTTTTCAATAAGAGCATTCCAGTGGTCGAGCCACATGAACAGATCTGTTTGAGTGACTGGAAACCTTAATGTTTTATCAGGGTCTTTTGTAAGATGAAAATCATTTTGATAGAGGTTAATGAGATGGGTTAAGATTACTTTTATGATGTCGTCATTAAAAGTAAAATCCACAAAATTGCGAGGATCGATTTTTGAATAGGTAAGAAAAGCATCAAAATCTTCAGGAGTTATTTTTTTATTATATTTTAGATTTTGTAAATTATTTTTAATATTTTCGAGAGATAAAAGTGTGCTTGCTTTTTGATTTGAAAAAATATTTTTAAGGTGGTGCCAATTTAGATTGAGGAGTTGGTGTACTGGTTTAACAGACATATGATCTTCGGTTATGTAAATGTTCAATTCTTTATTTATTCCCTTTTGACTTCCTTGTAGATTAGTAATTGATAAAGTACACATTTCTTCTTCATACTCATTCTGTTGAATTTCAATGAGTCTCGCATCAGAAGAAAGTTTTTGAGAAATGTTTTGTAAATTGATTTTTATTTCTTCTGGGGAAAATATTTTATCGTTTGGTGTATTGATTCCAAATAAAAAACCCAAAATTTTAATGAGATTGGAATAACTAGAACAAAGTTCTATTTTTTTGCCATTAATTTCTTGCATGTATGACAGAGGTTCTTTGTTTGAAAGTAGTTCTATCCAATCCTCCTGGAGAATGTGATTGAAATATTCTGGTACATGTGGGTTGCAATGTTTTTCTATGAATTGCCTGAATTCTAGATTTACTTTGCCTGGTTGTTTTATATTAGCATTAAATAAGGTTTCATTCTGAGGTGTGTATTGTGTGTCGTTAGCATCGACGATACCTAAAGTTTTGGGTAAAAAATCAAAAGATAGGACATTCTTTACATCATCATAGAGTATAAAGTTAACTATTGCTTCAATAGAATCTTCTACGCAGATTGGAATAATGCCTACACAACGGTTAGGCGGTATAAGAAAAGAATATTGGCACATTTTTCTTTGAGTAAACCAAAACACTAATTTTTCAGTCGAAGTTGGAATCATAAGATCATTTTTAAATATCTCGTCGAAATCATATAAATCTGTATTCTGAAAAGTTTTGTACGGTAGCTCTGGATAGAACTTTTTAAAAAAGCTTTGCAACTGCTGAGGGGTTGTGCTTTTAAGATAGACAAAGGCCAGTAAAATAGAGATTGTTTTTTCGGGATCTCTTTCTTTTGCTTTATCAAGAATTTTTAAAAAAAATTTGGCTTTTTTATAAAACGATTGTTGTTTACTATCAATAAAAAGTTTTTTGTAATTGCTCCACCATTTTTTCCCCCATTCACTTAGTGAAGCTTCTGTTTCTTCATCTGTACTGCTAGAGGGAGCTTTTGCTTTAGTGAGTATTTCTATGAGTGGTTTTTCCTCGGAAAAATATAAAAGAATTTCTGCTATCAAATCTAAATCCAAAACGCTTGCCATATTGTGCTGAGCGCGTGTGCACAATATTTTTCCGTCAAGTTTATAAAAAAGTTCATGCACTAATTTATAAAATGGATCTTCTTTGTTATCGTAGATACGGGATATTTCATCACTTTCCACCATCACCACTCCATGTAGGGGTGAGTATTTTTTTAACTCTTCAGGAACGGAATCGTAAGTTCCTTTAAGCCCAAAAACAGGGTTAGATCCATTACATAAGCTTATAAAAAGCAGCGTAGAACTTACGAGTATATTTTTTAAGACCGGTTTCATTTTAACACCATTAGGTTTTAGGCTCCAGAGAAATTATTTTATATATAATTATAATTTCAAGTTGAGTATAAAATCAATAGTATAAAAAAATATTTGTAAGGTACCTCTTTTCATAGCATTCAGTCAGTTGAGAGAAACTTTTTTTTAAGAAAGAGTCTCTGTCTGGGTGGCAGGATTAATTCTTATATCTTCTTTTGCTATAAGCTGCAGCCATTCATATTCAATAAGAAGATTAATAAAATCAGCATCTTTTTTTTGTAAAATTAAATGAAGAGGGGTTATGTCGTTTTCGTCACCAATGAAAGGATTTGCACCATACGCTAAGAGAAGTTCTATTGTCTTTAGAATATCTTGCTTATCGTGTAAAGGAATGTTAGCGTTCTGTTTATTGTCATTGTCTTCATTTTTTACAGTATCTTCTGCTTCAGAATTTTTAGATGTTTCTTTTTCAACTTTATCTGGTGCCGTTTGGCTGTCTTTATCTTCTTTTTGGAGTTGTTCAAATAGTCCATAATAGCTAATAAGATGAAGAGCCGTTTTTTTACTTTTTCCTAGTGCATTAACATCAGCACCGCGTAAAAGAATTACTTGCATTAATAGTTCAGTAGGAATGTTTTTTAAATACAGAAAGCAGAGAATTTCAAGGAGGGTAAAGCCACTTGGAGAAAGAGCGTTCATATCAGCATTTTTATCATAAAGAGCTTTTTTTAAGTAGGTAATGTCTTCATCAGTAAATGCTTGCAGTTGTATCTCGGTCTGTTGCTTATCGCTGGTAGGTTCGGATGTTACAGGAGTGGTTGTGATGTTTTGCTCACAAGGCGGTGTTGCTTCTTCGCTTAAAAGGGGAACGAAAAGGGTTAATGCACATACAAACAAAGAACGAGTTATCATAAAAAACCTTTTTTAAAAAATATAATACTAGATGCAAGTGTATCTAAGTAAGTGTAATCGTCAACGTATTATATAGTTTTAATGAGCTTATTTATATCCGCACTTTTTATCAGCGCACAATAAAGTAACAGCTCCCGTTTTTGCATCAGTCTTTTTAAGAAGAGCTGGTGCTTGGCACAAGGGGCAGGGAGTTTCTTGTATTTCTCCAAAGAGTGCATATTTACATTTTGGGTAATTTTTACATCCCCAGAAAGTACCGCCACGCCATTTGCGTTCCATAACATCTCCGCCATCAAGGGGGCATTGAAATCCGGCTTTATTTTGTTGAATATACTTACAGTCAGGGTAACCTGAGCAAGCGATAAATTTACCGAATCTCCCTGTCATTTCTCTGAGTGGTTTTTTACATTCAGGACAGTTGATATCGAGGGTAACTGGTTTTTCTTTTTCTACCAAGGTAAGTGCTCCTGTATTTTCGTCGCGTATAAAATTAGAGGCAAATGGACATTCTGGAAAACCTTCGCATCCGACAAATTCTCCCGATTTTCCAAAACGAATGATAAGTTTTTTTTCTTTACATTCAGGGCAAGTAACGTCTGTTTTTTGAGCAGCACGGCTTGTTGTTCCTTTAAAAGCGGTTAATTCTTTTTCAAATTTTTCATAAAAAGCATTTAAAAGATTATCACGATCGAGTTCGCCAGCTGCTATTTTATCAAGATCTTCTTCCATGAGTGCCGTAAACTGGGTGTTCATGATATGGCTAAAATTCTCATTAAGTAATTTGGTGACCAGCATACCTAGTTCTGTGGGAATAAATCTTTTTTTATCAACGGTTGTGTATTCTCGTGCACAGATAGTGTTTAAAATGGTCGCATACGTTGATGGACGGCCAATACCTTCTTTTTCAAGTTCTTTTACCAAAGAAGCTTCGCTAAATCGAGGCGGTGGTTGGGTAAAGTGTTGTTTGGGATCTATCTTTTTAAGATCGACAGAAGCTTTTTCTTTAAATCCTTCGGGCACTTTTACTTTATCTTCTTTTTCATCAGTATCATCTTCTTCGCTATTATAAACGGTTAAAAAACCATCAAACAAAAGTGTGGATCCGGTTGCTTTAAAGGTGTATTTATCACCTTTGATAACCACTTGGCGTTGAGCAAAAAGGGCGGGTGTCATTTGTGATGCTACAAAACGGTTCCAGATCATTTCATATAATTTTGCTTGATGTGGCTCTGCGTATTTCTTTACTTCATCAGGAGTGATAGAAATATCAACAGGGCGTATCGATTCGTGAGCATCTTGTGTAGCAGTTTTTGTTTTTTTTTCATACACATTTGCAGATGCTGGGAGGTATTTTGCACCAAATTTTTTGCTGATATATGAGCGAGCACTAGTTAAAGCGCTATCGGCAATACGTAACGAGTCGGTACGCATGTAGGTGATAAGTGCAACGGGGGCCCCATCAGATAAGGGAACACCTTCGTAAAGATTTTGAGCAAGCTGCATGGTCTTTTTTACAGAAAATCCAAGACGGTTATAAGCGGTTTGTTGTAACGTACTAGTCATAAAAGGTGGTAGTGCATTTTGTGTACGTGTTTTATCGATAATTTCGGTGATCTGATACTGCGCATTGGCAAGATCTTTAACGATCTTTTGAGCCATTTCTTCGTTAGTTATTTCAGCTTTTTTGGTACCGATGTGTGTTAAGGGTGCAGGTAATTGGCCGGTTTCATTTTTAAAAAGCCCAACGATTGACCAGTATTCTTCTGGTTTAAAACTTCTGATCGCATCTTCGCGTTCGCAAATAATTTTAAGAGCAACTGATTGCACACGGCCAGCAGAAAGTCCTTTTGCTACTTTTTTCCACAATAAGGGAGACACTTCGTACCCCACCCAACGGTCAAGCACACGGCGTGCTTGTTGAGCAGAAACCTTTTCCATGTCGATAAAGTGTGGGTGTTCAATTGCTTCTATGACTGCGCTTTTGGTAATTTCGTTAAAAGCGATGCGAAAGATTTTTTTTGGATCTTTTACTAATTTTTTTATTTCTTCGTAAACGTGCCAGGCAATAATTTCACCTTCTCTATCAGGATCGGGTGCTAAGTAGACTTCGTCTACGCTCATAGCGGCTTTGCATAGTTCAGCGATTGTTTTTTCTTTTTTCTCGATAGGTACATAAGAAAGGGTAATCGGATCACGAGTTACACCCATTTCTCGAGTTGGCAAATCTTTAATATGCCCCATAGTGGCCATAATTTTAAAATCAGCATCAAGAAACTTTTTGATAGTCTTGATTTTTGCAGGGGACTCTACGATTAAAAGTCTTTTCATTACCTTGGCATCCATATTTACGTGATGAAGATTGTTACTTTACTTCATCAGATCCATTTGTTCAATCTTTGGTGGTTAAGCAGTTTTTCAAGACGAGTATATTTTTAAGATATAGAAAGAAAATGCAAAGAGTCAAACTTTTTATAAAAACGATACGGAAAGAGTTACTTTTATGGTTGAATAATAGTTCAACATGTCTCTTTTTAAGTATGTTGTATAAAAAGGCCAAGTGCAAAAAAAAATAAAAAGAGTAGGTTGTTTTTCTTATAACGTACCTTAAAAAAGGAGTAAGTAATGTTTTTAGAACTGGTAATAAATGCGGTAAGTTATAGCCTGTTTGCTCTTTATATCGCGAGCATGGCGCTCCCTATTTTGGCTTTACTTTGTATTCCTTCTTCGTACCCTTGGGTAAAATTGGTGTATGGATTTTTATCTAAAATAACGTGTAAGTTTTTATTATTTGTGACCTTTTTGCCAGTGACGTATCAGGGGGTCGAATCCTTTCCTAAAGAACCGGTTATTTTTATCGCAAACCATCAATCTTCTTTGGATATTATGCTTGTCGGTAGTGTTATTGGCTCGCGACCGTCTGTTTGGCTTTCAAAGCGCGAGCTTTTTGAATATCCGGTTCTTGGACAGCTTTTGGGTCATATAGGTATACCCGTTAATGCAAATGACGGTCCTCGCAGTTCTTTAGGAACTGTAGAAAAAGCAGTTCAAAAACTTAAAGAAGGATTTGATGTTATTATTTTCCCCGAAGGTGCTCGGTATAACGATGGCACGATACATTCATTTTATTCTGGTTTTGCAGCTATTGCTAAATTATCTGGTGCACAAGTAGTGCCTCTTTTTATTTCGGGAACAGGGTGGGCAATGGCTCCTGGCCAAAGCTTGATAAGGCGCGCACCCCTTATAATTACGGTAGGAAAACCTTTTGTCTGTGGTAAGGAAGAAGCAGTTCAAGAATTTAAAGATCGCGTGCATGGATGGTTTGCTGAACTTAATTTTAAGCGTGAATACCTTTTGGAGCATTACAACCTTAGAATATGCGGTACTGATCTTACACCTGCAGGAATCGTTATTGCTTAGGCAGCAGGGCCTTTTATAGGAAAATGTAACTTTAAAATGGATCATGGAGAAAGGAATAATTATGATAAAAAATGGTTATGGGCAGTATTTTTTGCGTATACCTCAGTAGCTTTTGGCTATCTAACTCATGAAGAAGTTGAACGTTTAAAATATGAGTATCGGTTACCGGTACAAGAGACGCATCAATTAAATCAGTTTTTTAGACTCCATCTTGAAATTAAGAAAATATTTACTCAAACTGCAGGGACTTTAAATGGCCCTATTTGGGGACCAGGGCCTGATTCTGATCAAGCAACGCTGGATGCGGTATTTAAGCAAGGGTGGGAACAAGATCCTGAAAATCCCCATTTCTTGAGATATCGAACAACGCCGAATCACAATTTCCCTGGAACTTTTGATCCAAAAAAACATGCTTGGCAAGAGCGTTCGATGACACGAACAAGAAATCTGGATGGAGAGGGTTTAGCAAAAGCTATGACCGCTCCCGCCTATGCAGCAGGACGTCAAAAACGTGCAGAAATAGTGAATTATGTTAATGCAACTTTAGAAAATATAGGTTTAAAGAACTTAGCTAGTTCGGCAAATTTGGTAATTCAAGTAGATGATCTTATTATAACAAGCGCTTTAAGAGCATGGACTACCTACCCACAAGTGTTTAGTCGTTTAGTTAATAAGATACAGTACCAGCGAATTATGTGCGAAAAGGGTTACAAACATTTAGGGTGTCCTGAAATGTATCTTTACCATATTGAAGGCCAGCCGGATGATTTTGACGAAAAAAACTGGATTGTAGTTTCTCGATTTGTACAAGATGTTATTTCTGATATTGAACTTGTTGAAGTTTTTGCTCAAGAGCCACCACATCCAATAGTAGCTGAATTAATAGAATTTTGCGACCCAGAGACGCCAGATTGGAAAGAGCTTATTGCTTTTGAAGATACGCCTGACGGTCCTCGGGTAATTGATAAGCGAGTTTTGGTTACTAAGACGGTTGATGGGGAATATGTAGCTCACCTTATTAATCCCGAAATGCCAAGTGTTGCAGGTGCTGGGGCTGATGAGGATCGTTCTGTAGGATTAACAACCGACACAACTAAGCCAACTTTGTATAACTTTACGACAACAACATACAATCTTACCGATTTCAAGAAAGCAGCTAAAAAAGAGGTAGAAAAGAAACATCAGAAACATAGTGCTGGTAAAAAGCAAGAATCTTTTGAACAATAAAATCTACTTTGTATGAAATAATAAAAAGGTGTCTGTAAACGGCGCCTTTTTTTGTGCTTACTTCACCATCATTTTTTTTTTGCTATAGTACATTTATACTTTACATGCGAGGAGAAAAAAGTGGAATGGATGATTACGTTTGCCTATAAGGCCCTATTGTATGGTGGTATTGTTACGCTTTGTATCGCAGCCTTGTATCGTTGGAGATTTTTTAAAATTTCCTTTTATACCTACCCGTTAGCGCAGGTATTGCTTTTGCAAGGGTATGGAGCAAAGCTTCCCTATCGTAAAATACTTAATGGGCTGCGGTTTATTGTTCTTCTAGGGCTTGTTTTTTTAATTGCACGTCCGCAACTTGTTGATCAACAATCTAAAGTACAAGTTGAAGGTGTCGATATTATGTTGGCTCTTGATGTTTCTGGCAGTATGCAACTGTTTGATTCATTGCAAGATCAGCGCAGACGTATTGATGTCGCTAAAAAAGAGGCTATTGCCTTTATGAAAAAGCGTCACGACGATCCTATTGGCTTGGTACTTTTTGGTAATGAAGCAGTTTCCCGTTGTCCCCTTACGCTTGATAAAAAAATGCTTGAAGCGATTATCGATGAAGTCGAATTAGGTATGATCAATGCTGAAGGTACTATGCTTATTCGAGGGGTGATAATGGCCCTTAATCGCATGCGTAAATCAGAAGCTCGTAGCAAGGTTATTATTTTACTGACCGATGGTGAACCAACTCCTGGCGATCTTGATCCTATGGTTGCTCTTGAACTTGCAAAAAAATATGGGGTTAAAATTTACACGATTGGTATTGGTGGCGATCAAGGTGGGTATTATGAGCATCCTTTGTTTGGTGTGCAACAGGCGCGGGTTCCGTTGAATAAAAGGTTACTTCAAGGTCTTGCACAAGAAACGGGCGGGAAATTTTTCCAAGCTAAAGATCCAGCAGATTTAGCAACTATCTATGATACGATTAATACGTTGGAAAAAACGTCGTACGAAACTAATATCTATCAACGCTATTACGATATATTTAAACCGTATGTAGTGGGTCTTATTGCATTGAGCGTACTTGAATGTGTTCTTTCTAAATATATATGGTTTGGGTTAGGACTATGAAAAAAACAGTTTTGGGAATTTTGTGGGCTTCCTACGAAAACAGTGTCTGGTTTTTGGGATATGCAGTAGTCGTACTGTTAATTGCTTATGCTACTCGTCGCGCGGTCCGTTCGATGGGTATGCTGGTAGAAAAACGTTGGCAAAAAAGATTTTTTTCTGGTTTTTCTTCAACCAAAGTAGTTGTAAAAGGAGTTTTATACAGTGTGGCTCTTTTGGGAATGTTTCTTGCATTATTGCAACCGCAGTGGGGTAAAAAGGAGCATGCGGTACAACAGGAGGGGCGTGAGTTATTGGTAGCCCTTGATATTTCTCGCAGCATGTTAGTCTCTGACGTTAAACCAAATCGTCTTGCTTTTGCAAAGTCTAAAATTAAACGAATGGTTAAACTTTTAAAGGCAGAACGTGTTGGCCTTATTGTTTTTTCTGGTGATGCTTTTGTTCAATGCCCTCTTACACGAGACACTGCAGCATTTTCTTTATTTTTAGATAATGTTGATGCAGAAACACTTTCATCAGGAACGACTTCGTTGGCTCAAGCAATTGCAAAAGCGTTACAAACATTTGCATCGTTACCGGCGCGGAATAATAAAATTGTAGTTATTTTTACTGACGGGGAAGATTTTTCACCGGGTCTTGGTGTTATTAAAGAAGATGCGCGTAAGATGGGTCTTCATATTTTTACGTATGGAATAGGCACGGGAGAAGGGGCACCGGTTCCTTTAGTCAGTGAATCGGGTGGAACGTTAAATGGTTACCAGAAAGATGAGCAGGGTAAAGTTGTATTTTCGTGTTTAAATCGTGGTATTTTGCAGGCTCTTTCGCGTGAAAGTGGCGGCAAGTACGTCGATCCAACCCAAGATGATAAAGATTTAAATCTTTTAGTTTCTTACGTAGAATCGTATGAAAAAGAAAAATTTGAAGATAAAGATATAGAATTGGAAGAAGAACGGTATCCTTATTTTCTTGCCCTTTCTTTTGTCTGTCTTTTGGTGGAGTGGCTTTTATGAAAAAAATACTGTTTTTACTCGTAAGTATTCCTACTGTGTGTTTGGGTGTTTTTGATTACTACCAAGGTGTACGTGCTTATTGGTATAATGATTTTTCACGGGCGCAAGAATTTTTAAAAAAAGAATTGATCAATAATCCTACTGATTCAAAAGTTTTATTTGATATGGGGGATGTTTCGTATCGTTTAAAAGAGTACGATCAAGCTCAAGCGTATTTTTCAAAAGCTGCTTATTTTAGTCAGGATCCTGTCTTAAAACAAAAAGCTCTTTTTAATTTGGGCAATACGTTTGTACAAAAAAAGAAGCTTAAAGAAGCGATAGAGCAGTATAAAAATGTTCTTACAATAAATCCTGATAATAGTGATGCTGCGCATAATAAAAAGGTTATTGAAGATCTTTTAAAACAACAGCAGCAAGAGGAACAAAAAAAGAAGCAGCAAGAAAAAAGTAACGATAAAAAAGATCAGGAACAAAAGAAAGAAGATTCAGAGCAGCAGGGCAATGCTGATGATCAAAAAGATAATAAACAGGATTCTTCAGGAAAAGATCAGAAAGAAAAATCGCAAGATCAAGGCTCAAATCAACAAGAACAGCAAGATAAAAATAAAGATGACGAGGGACAAAAGTCTGAAAAAAGCTCGTCTGGAAGTGGGTCAAAAGCAGGAAAAAATAAGACTAAGAGCACCGAAGAAAAGATACGCGAGCAAGAAGGGAAACAAGATAACCATCAAAAGCAAGATGGTAACAGCCAGGATACACAGGATAAAAAACAGGGCGAGCAAAAAACAGGCGAACATAAGCGGCCCGAAGAACAACAAGCTAAGGACGTGCAAAAACATACTGCCTCCGAAGGTAAGAAAGAGGAATCTCAGTCTATAAATCCTGAAAAAAAAGAACAACAAGCTTTATATGCACAAGCACCAGATGAAAAAGATGAAGAAAAAGATGAACTTGCTCGTGTTATAGATCAGATTGATGGAGAATCTGGAAAACAACTCTTTAAGTATATGGTTAAATCAAAGATGGAGCCAAAGTATGGACAAAAAAATTGGTAAGCTGCTTCTTTTTTTTAGTGTGGTATTAGCTTCTTGTACAATGTCAGCCCAGGATTTTTCAGTATCGTTGCGGGTAACTGATCAGCAAGGGCATTTTTTAAAAGAGGCGGGAATAGGGGTGCCTTTTTTGATACAGGTAGAGGTTATTAATAAAGGTAAAAAAGACTCTTCTCGTCCTCAGCTTTCACTGCCGCCAGAAATAACGTTAGGACAGTTAGGAACGACAAGTAGTATTCGTACGATTAATAACGATACCGTGAGCAAAAAAACCTATCAATATAGTGCGGTTTGTAATCAGGTTGGTACTTTTACCATAGGGCCTGCGCTGGTACACATTCCCGGTGGAGATGAAATACGTTCTAATATAGTTGCGGTAAAAATTGCAGAGCGTCCAAAGCTTACTGAGTCAGCAGAAAAAGAAGCGCACCAAGTCTTTGTTGAATTTTCTGCTGATACGACTGCTCCTTATGTTGGACAAGCAGTGACCGTTTCTCTTCGCTTTTATTACTCAGATGACTCAGTGCATTTAGATCATTTGCAAGAGCCTGTTTTTAAAGATTGTAAATCATCAGGCTTGCAGGGACCTCGTAATGGTCAGGCGACTGTAGATGGTGTTCAGTATGGTTATTTAGAATGGCAAACAACTTTGTTTCCTACCCATGCAGGAACCATCGTAATTCCTGCTGTCGGAGCTCAGGTAAGTATGCCTATAGGCCGATCTAGCAATCGTATGGATATGTTTAGTTTGGTCAACCAAATGCTCGGGACAGGACGACAAAAGCAGATATATTCAAACAGTTTGACCCTTATGGTGGATGATCTTCCTGCTCACGGGAAAAAAAACGTACGTGCGGTAGGCAAGTTTTCAAGTTTGCATGGAAAATTAGGCTCTGAAAAAGCATCAGTGGGTGAAGGTATTAACTTCACTTTAGAGTTGGTTGGTGAAGGTAATTTTCAAATGATAAATCATCCATCCCTTATTCTTCCTGAATCGCTTCGTTATTATGATTCTCATGTTAAAGAACATCAGCTGACCGACAAAATGAAAAAAAAGGATTTTGAATATGTATTGCAGGGCCTTAAGCCCGGTGAATATGATATTCCAGCTCAGGCATTTGAATATTTTGATGGCAAGACTAAATCATATAAAACATTACACTCTCGTCCTTTAAAAATAACTATTACTGGTGAAGAAAAGAGAAAAACTGAGACTTCTTCAACAACTGGGCAGAGTCAATCTGCTGGATCAGATCTTCCTGACAATCTTGGTCCAGAGTCTACTTTAAACGGTGGAGGAACTGGGCGGATAAGGTGTATTGCTTGGCCGTGGTTTATGGGTATTCTTTTTGTTCTACTACTTATAATTGTAGGTCGATTTTTATGGATGGGCTGGTTGGG
>JACCDW010820991.1_pt1 | contig 12144 bp, 14 predicted proteins | sample 7449781 | NCBI WGS metagenome assembly JACCDW01 (sample SAMN15323449, study PRJNA562643) | freshwater metagenome | isolation source: river surface water | place: USA:Blue River Watershed | collected 2017-08-18
GTTGCCGATCGCCGCGGCGTCGCCGCCCGGCAGCACGCACCAGTCGTGGACGCGCCAGAGCCGCGCGCCGAACGCCCGCGGGAGCACGACGAGGAGGTCCGGCGGGTCGCCCTCGCCGACGCGCTTGAGCTCGGCGCGCATCGGCTCGACGACGCACGCGAGGATACGCGCGACGGGGCCCTCGCGGCGGCTGCGCGTCACCGGGCGCATCGCGCCCGACGCCGCCTGCCACGCCGCGACGGAGCCCGAGTATGCAACGACGCATCCGCGCGCGAGCACGCGCCACTTCGGCCCGGGGTGCGCGAGCGCGAGGTCGTCGAGCGTGACGCAGGAGTCGCAGCCGAGCACGACGTGCGCGCCGTCCACGAGGGCGACGACGGCGGTCACGCGTCCACCTTGCGGCGCCGTCCGCTGGTAGTGGACACGCGGGCGAGATGGACGCTCACGCGGCCCTCTTCTTCGCGCGCGACGCTTTCGCGGCAGCGGCCTGCGCGGCGAGGATCGAGCGGCCGTCGTAGACGCGGCCGTCGTAGACGAAGCTCCCGTCGTGCGCGAGCACGACCTGCGGCGCGGTGTGCTCGGCGCCCTCGGGGCCCCACACATGGATCACGCCGAAGCCCCGTTGCCAGTTGGGGTCCGGCGCGTAGTCGTGATCGACCGTCATGCACGGCATCGCCATGCACCAGTCGGTCACACCGTCTGACGTGTGGTAGTCGATCTGCGCGCGGTGGTGGTGGCCGACGACGGCGCTCCCGCGGCGGAACTTCCGCAGCGTCGTGGACGCCGGGTTGACGCCGCCGCCGAAGCGACCGGCCTGCTTGTGCCCGTGGCGAATGCGCACGGGGCCGACGCGCACCGTGGAGTCGAGCTCCTTGGACTCGACGCGCCACGCGACGCGCTTGTCCAGGCCCCACGCGCGGCACTGATCCTCCAGCGAAAGACCCTTCGCGCCGAGCAGCGCGAGGGCCTTGCCGGTGAAGAGCTTGGACCACCGCTCGTCGTGGTTGCCCTCGATGATGACGACGCCGCCGGTGTAGTCGACGAGGCTGTTCACTGCGTCGACGAAGCACCGGATCTGCGGGATCGCCTGCGTCGCGTCGTGGGCGCCCTGGACGTAGGCCGAGAGCATCCCGAAGTCGAGCATGTCGCCCGGGAAGATCACGCGGTGCGGCCGCACCTCGCGCACGCACTCGACGGCCGCCGCCCAGAGGTAGCGGTCATGCACGTCGAAGTGCACGTCGCTGAACAGGAACACGGCGCGCGAGCGCGCGGCGTCCGGGGCGCTCATGTGGGGACGGCTCGGGTCATGCGGCCTCCATGGTCACGAGGTCAACGAGGTCACGAGCTCGCGCAGCGCGCGCGGGCTGTGCGGCTTGGGCAGCGCGTGCGTGTGCGTGAGCGTCGAGGCGATCCCGCGCAGCACCACCGGGTCGAGCCCCGACGCGAGCACGATCGGCACGGGGCGGCGCGAGCGGGCGCGCGCCGCGGCGGCGTCGAGAGCCGCGCGCAGGGACGCCACGTAGTCGATGGGCGACGCCCCCGGCGCGACGCCGCGGAGGTCGGTCACCACGAGGTCAGGGAGCACCACGCCGAGGAGCGCGAGGACCTCCCCGTCGGTGCGGACGTGCGTCACGGCCGCGACGCCTTCGAGCACGCGCGCGAGCTCCTTGGCGTGGTGCTCATCGTCCTCCACGAGCACGGCGTGGAGCACGCGCGGCCTCCCTCTCTGCGAGCGCGGCGTCGACCATCTGCCGCAGCGTCGCCGCGAAGGCGTTGGTCTGGTCGTGCCGCGCGTCGGTCTGCGCGCGGTCCCGCGCGGCCACGTCGGAGCGCACGTCGCGCACGGCGTCCTTGAGCGCGTCGAGGTCGGCTCGGAGGTGCTCCACGGTCGCGTCGCTCGCCACGCGCGCCTCGCGGAGCGTCGCGATCTCGCGGCGCGTTTCCTCGTGCTGCGCCTTGCTCTCGGTGCGCGCCGCCTTGTGCTCCTCGCGCACGTCGTCGAGGCGCTGGAGCACGCGCCCCACGCCGACGACCACGGCGCCGATCGCGAGCACGGGGCCGACGATCACGACCCACGTCGGCACCGAGGCCTGCGCAAGCAGGAGCAGCGGGCTCACGGGTAGCTCACCACGCGGATGGTGAGCCCCGCGGTGACCGAGGTCGTCCCGCTGCCGCCGCCGAAGCTCTGGAGGTAGACCACCACCGCCGTCGCGGGCGCGGTGTCGACGAGGTACGCGGTCGCTCCCGAGGGGAGCGACACGGCGGTGGTCAGCGGCGACCACAGCGCGGGGCGCGCACCCGCGCTGCCAGTGCCCACCGTGACGCCCAGAAAAGCGTCCGTGGCGCGCACCATCATGCGATACCACCTGTTCGCGGCGGGAGTGCCCGCGGCGTTGCCCGAGGAGGTTCCGCCCGTGTTCGCGGCCGTCGACAGGTTGCCGGCGAACACCGTGCCGCCGTTGTCGTTGACGGCCATCCCCCACAGCGCCGCCGGGGCGCCGCCGTTGATGGCGTTGCGCAGCGCCATCCCGAGGTAGCGCCCGCCGGGCGAAGTCCACCCGCTCGCCGCGGTGACGGCGGCCTCGACCTCGATCTCCCGCGCGCCCGCGGGAAGCGGGCAGACGACGCGCGCCGCGGTCGCACCGCCCGTGCCGTAGTCCCGCGCCGTCGTCGACGCGGTGAGCGTCAGCGTGGACGCCGCGCCGCTGCCGGTGATCGACGCCGACTCCAGTCCCGCCTCCGCGACGCAGTCCGACGCGCGCAGCGTCGTCAGCGTGGGGCCCGTGGGCGCGGGCGCTGCCCACGTCTGCGCGCCGCCGACCTGCGCGAGCGTGGCACCGTCGGCCACGCCCGCCACGTCGGGCAGCGAGGCGCCGCCGGAGATCGCCGCGAGCGTGGGCACGCCGTTGGCCACCACCACCACGGCGCCGTCGGCGGCGCCCGCGGCGTCCAGCGTTCCGGCGTCGCCCGCGAGCGCGACGACGACGCCCGTGCCGGGGAGCGTGACGTTGCTCGTGCCCGCGTTGATCGCGGTGCGCGCCGAGACGCCGAGGGTCGTGAGCAGCGCGAGCAGCGCCGCCGCGCCGAAGGTCCGCGTCGACTGGTTGCTCATGACCGGTGCCCCGCCTCGAACGCCGTCACCGTGCCCGCGACGGCGATGACGCCACCCGTCGTCTCGCGCGCCCGCAGGCGCAGCCACCGCGCGCCCGTGAGGTCGAGCCTGTGCGCGCGCCGCGGCTCCGCGGTCGTGATCTGGTGCAGCACGCGCGCGTTCGGCGCGGTGAGCACGCCGCTCGACGGCGTGCCGCCCTGATCGCTCAGGGTCTCGGCCGGGAACCACCCGGCGTCGCTCGCGGGCTCGGCCTCGGCGCCCGAGAGCTCGAAGTCGTACTCCATGCCGGAGCCGCCAGTGCCGACGGCGTAGGTGACGTGGATGAGCGCGGCGTCGATCTGCGTCACCGAGAGCGCGCTGCCGCGTCCGGCGAGCGAGGTCGACAGGGTGACCGCCGAGGCGATCACCCGCGGGGTGGTCTTCGTGGACATGCGTGAGTGCTCCTCGCAGGTGCGGTCAGCCGCCGATGTAGAGGCGCGCGTACGTCGCGCGCCACGTGTAGTCGTTTGCAGCGATGCCCTTGACTTGAAGGTTGACGGTCGTCGCGCCGGCCTGCGTGCGCACGTCGAGCCCGACGGCTTCTGCGGCGTCGACGAGCTGCGTGAACGGAGCCACCTCGTTCACGGTGCCGCCGTAGCGACGGTAGGCGCAGGAGCCAACCCAGAAGCCGCCCGCGGACGCATCATCCTTGCGCGCCATCACGGTGATGCTGAGGCCGAGCATCTGCATGTCCGCGATGGGGATTGACGCGATCGTGGTCCATGCGGCGTCCGACGTGCTCCCCTCGGTCAGCGGGAAGAACGCGTCGAGGTCGTTGTAGACGGGATCGGTGCCATTGCTGCCGAGCACCTTGAGCGCCGCCCCGAGCGCGAGCCGCGTGTCGGCCGACGCCCCGCGGACGTAGAGGTCGCCGCGCGTCGTGAGCGGCGACGCGCTCCAGAGCACGCGCCACGCTCCGCCGTCCCAGAGCGTCACCGCGCCGGTGTCGGTCGCGCGGTGGATCGCGATCAGCGCGCCGGGGCTCGACGGCCGCGAGGACGCCACCGAGGGCGTGAGCCATAGGATCTCGGTGAGCGTCGGCACGAGGTCCGGCGGCGGCGCGGACGCATCGGGCGCGCGCCCCGTCGCCATCACCACGAGGTCGAAGTGCAGCGGCGTCGTCGTCGCGTTGTAGAGCTTGAGCGAGCCGTCCGCGGGGTCGGCGAAGAGCCACACCGTGCCGTCGCTGCGCACGTCGAGAGGGATCGGACAGGAGTTGGTGGTCACCACGGGCGGCGTGCCGTTGGCGACGGGCGCGCTCGCCGCGCCGAGGGCGCCGGGCCCGGTGACGCCGACGGCGGTGCGGATGTTGGTGCTCGCGGGGTCGTTGCCGACGTGCTCGTCAGCGCCGCCCCAGCGCCGCGCCGCGGTCGCCACGAAGCGCGCCGTCGCCATGACGAAGCGTTCGCGCCAGTCGCGCGCGGCCGTCGCGAAGAGGTCCACCGTGGCGACCTGACCCGCGGGGACGCCCGTGGTGTTCGGCGACTGGTAGGCGATCCAGTCGGCGCCCTGCGTGTCGGTCGGCGCGCTGGCCGACGTCGCACTCGCGCGGTCGAGCGTGTGGGCGCGGTCCTGCTGTTCGTTGAGCGAGCCCGCGGGGAGATGGCTCCCCGCGCTGAAGGTCGTTGTGCGGCGCCCCATCTCAGAACCCCCATCCGACGACGCGCAGCGTGGCGCTGGCCGCGCCGCCGGCCGCGTGGAACCTGAACTCCCGCGACGCGTTGAGCGGGAGCTCGACGACGTCGCCGGCCGCGAGCGCGAGGTAGCTCGCGTCGGTCGCCTCCGAGACGCCCGCCGTGCCCGTCTTCGCCGAGCAGTGCAGCCGGATCGTCTTCGCTCCCGGTGGCGCGCGGTCGGCGGCGGAGATCGTGGCCGTGCCCGCGCCCGACTGCGAGATGTCCGAGACGCCCGCGTCGCCGCCGATGAGCGCGGCGTCGGCGTACCAGCGCGCGTAGAGGTACTGCCGCCCGGCGCGCACGAGCGCGAGGGGGTTGCCCGACCCGTCGGTGCGGATCGCGCCGACGTAGCAGACCTGGCGGTTCGAGCTCCAGCCGTGCGCCTGCGGCGCGGTCGACGTGACCGACCACGCGAGCGCGCCGCCGCTCAGCGTCGCGACGACGTAGCGCCACGCGTTGAGCACGCCCGTGAGGGCCGCGAGCGTGGGCTGCGTGAGCGTCGTCTCGCTCGTCGCTTCGAGGAGCTTGGCGCCGGCGGTGCCGACGATGGGCGCGATGCGGAAGGTGCCGACGCGCACCGTGTAGCTCGAAGCGGTGCCGCCCGGCACCACCTCGAAGGTCTCCGGTCCGCCCGGGCCGCCGCGCAGCATCTGCAGCGCGAGCTCGACGCGGTTGAGCATGTCGCGGAACGCGGGGTCGTTGACGCCGGGACCGTCGGGCACGGACGCGAACGCGTCCGCGGCCTCCGGCGAGGCGCCGTAGAGCTGTGGCATCGGGGTCTCCGGGGCGGGTGGAGGTCAGCGGTCGAGCACGTCGACGTCGCAGCGCGAGTCGGCGGCGCTGTTGCGGAAGGCGCAGCGGACGCCGCGGGTGCGCGCCTGCGACCACGTCACGTGCGCCGGGGCCTGCGCGGCGAGGAGCGCATCGAGGAAGCCCGAGGGCGACCCGGGCCAGTCCGCGCCGAGGAGCACGACGAGGCGGTAGACCGCCGCGGGGTCGGTGCCCTCGACGAGCGCCGCGGCGAGGGTCTGCACCACCGCGTCGTCGAAGAGGGTCTGCGCCACGCGCTCGATGCCGAGACGGGTCGCGTCGCCGCGGGAGCGCTTCTTCGCGAGGAGCCGCGCCTGACGCGCCGCCGTGCTCAGGGCCTCGCCGACCGGGAGGCCGTACTCGCCCTCGAGGTCAGGGAGGAGGTCGGTGGTCGTCCCGGGGTGGGCCTGGTCGACGGCGCGGGCGATGGCCTCGCGGGCGTCGGCCAGGGCGGCGCCGATCGCGCGGAGGTCCTCGGCCATGAGGGTGCCGTCGGCGGCGGTGACCGACGGGCCGATCAGCGTCGCGAGGGCGCGGGCGAAGCGGTCGGCATCGGTCGTGCCGCTGGGGAGGGCGAGGGTCGTCATGGGGACCTACCGGGGCGGGGTGTTCCGTGAATCCGCGCGATGGGCGTAGGCTGTGGGGCGATGCGTCACGCCCTTGCTGCTCTGGTCCTCGCCGCCGCCTGCTCCTCGACCTCCGTCGCGCCGCGGGACTGCACCCCCGGCCAGACCGTCGCGTGCGACTGCCCCGGGGGCGGGAGCGCGGTGCAGGTCTGCGGGACCGACGGGCGCCTCGGGGCCTGCATGTGCCCGGACGCCGGCGCCGCGGAGGATCAGCTCGAGGTCGACGCCGCGGAGGACGTTGCCGCGGCCGATGTCGTGGCGCCCGACGCGAGCTGCGGCACGGGGCGGGTGCGGTGCGGCGGCGCCTGCGTCGACACCCTCTCCGACGGGACCAACTGCGGCACCTGCGGGCGCGTCTGCGGGACCGCGACCCGGTGCGAGAGCGGGACGTGCGTCGCGGGTGACGCGGGGGCGGGGATGGACGCGGGGGCCCCCGGCGCCGATGTCGTCGACGCGGGCGGCATGTGCCCCGAGCAGTGCACGCGGAGCAACGATTGCGACCCGTGCCGCTCGGGCGCAGAGCCCGGCAGCTACTGCTGCGTCTCGGGTCTCTGCCTGTACCAGACCAACCGCTGCGCGCCGGACACGGATGCCGGCGCGGATGTCCCAACCGCCAGGGACGCCTGCAGGATCATCTGCGACGCGGGCTGCGCCGACCCCGACACCGACGTCCGCAACTGCGGGCGCTGCGGCAACGACTGCACCTTGCTCCCCGGCGTCGATCCTGCCCGGGTCACATGCGAACGCGGGGTGTGCAACGTCCGCGGCGCGTGCCTGACAGGGAGACTCAACTGCTCCGGGAACCAGTCGACCGGCTGCGAGTCGTCGGTGACCACGTCGTTCCGCTGCGGCAGCTGCAGCAGCGGGTGCGGCGAGCCCAGGCCCGTCTGCGCGCCATCGACCGATGCGCCGACCGGATACGCGTGCACGAGCGACTGCGTCGCCCCTCTCAACGCGCGCTGCGGCGGGGTCTGCGTCAACACCGACACCGACCGCGCCAACTGCGGCGGATGCCGTCGAGCGTGCGCCGCGGGTCAGGTGTGCCAGAGCGGCAGTTGCCGTTGATCACTCCGGCTCGACGGTGACCGAGCTTGGCACGAGCAAGTAGCCGGGCGCGGGCGTGCGATCGCCGCTCGGCGTCGGCACGCTCACCCCCAGCACGCCGTCCACGCCCTGCACCACCTGTGTGATGCGCGAGCGAAAGAGCGTCTCCGGCGAGCTCGCCGCCGTCGGCCGCGGGTAGCGCCCCGACACGACGCTGAGCGCCGCCCCGGTGATGAGCCCGCCGGACACCGTGCCGCCGTCGCGCGCGTCGCCGGGCCCCAGGCTGTCGAAGAGCTTGAGCACCTCGCGGCGCACGGCGTCCCAGAGGCCGCAGTCGGGGCGGCAGTTGCTCGCGCCGACCTCCGCCGCGCTCGGCAGCGCCTGCGCAAAGGTCACGCGATTGCCCACGGGCGTGCTCGCCACCGTCGCGAGCCACCAACCGCCGCGCACGCGCGAGGTACCGATGAAGACCGCGATGCGCGACCCCGCGGCGATGCCCGCGACGCTGTCGAGCTCTACCCACGTCGTCGACGAGGCCGTGACCTCGCGCGACGCCGGGTTCGACACGCCCCAGGGCCACGACGCGAGCGAAGGGTCGAGGCTCAGGCGCACCGTCACGTCGACCGTGACGGGCTCCGGCGCGAGCGCGAAGAGGTTGTCCGGGAGCAACGTCGCGGGGATGAGCTCCTGCTGCTGCGACTCGGCCACCGCGACGCCCGCGGCGTCGAGGGCGCCGAGGAAGTACTGCTTCACCGTGGCGACGAAGGGGTCCGTCGGGATGCGGCTGTAGCTCGCCGAGAGCCCGAGACCCGTCGCGGTGCCGCTCTGGACGTAGCTGTCCGCGTCGGGGGCGGCGACGACGGGGATCACCGTGAGCACGCCCGGCGCCCCGAACTGCGGCGTCGTCGAGGGCGCGAGCATCTTCCACGCGCGCGGGTAGACGAAGCACTCGCCCACGCCCGCGAACTGGATCCCGAGGTCGCGCACCTGCGCGCGGTTGAAGCCGCCGGGCTTCTCGCGCAGGCGCTCGAGCAGGCGCTGCTGAAGGGCCGCGTCGCCCTCGGCGTTGGCGCCCGTGCGCGAGATGGCCGTGACCGAGCCCGTGGCCGCGAAGCCCGTCGGCGCGCTCGACCAGGTGAGCACCGTGCCCGCGACGAGGTTGCCCGCGGCGCCGGCGTCCACGGCCTCGACGGTGATGTCCGCGTTGCCCGAGCCGTCGGTGTCGATGTTCGCGAGGGTCGCGCCCGTGGTCGCGTTGATCGGGGTGAAGCGCGCGCCGGCGGCGGTCGCCAGCGTCGCGCCGTTGACCGGCGTCGTCGCGGTCGTCGGACCGACGACGCGCACGACGAGGCGGGCCCGGGTCGCAGGCCTGCGCGCCGTGCCGTCGTCCTCGGCGAAGCGATCGAGGTCGGTGCTCGACGCGCCCCGCACGAGCACGCGGTTGGCCGCCTGCTGCGCGCCGAGCTCGGTGCCGCCGAGCTCATGGGCGAAGGCGTCGGCGAGGTTGTATGCCTCGCTCCCCTCGACGATGGAGAGGTCGCGCGACGGCGTCATCGCGAGGTAGCGGGCGCGCCAGCGCGCGAGGAGCGCGTCGCGGATCGCGGCGGCGGTGCGTGCGGAGAACGGCATCAGGGGGCCCTTGTCTGCGGGGTGGACTGCCGCCGGCCGTCGCGACCCTTGAAGCTCACGACGTAGAAGAGCGCGGCGCCCTGGGGGAAGCGGCGCACCTCGGGGGTGACTTCCACGTCGCGCAGGAAGCCCGACGTGATCCAGCGCCGCAGCGCGACGAGCACGTTCTGGCGCCAGCGCGCGGCGGCGTTGGGGAGGTCCTGCTCGACGGGCTCGACGCCGAACGTGCGGTCCCGCGCGGCGCTGCCGAGGGGCGTGCGCAGCACGTTCTGCACGACGGCGAGTTCGGGCGAGAGCGCCGGGAGCCACGTCCGCGTCGCGGCGTCGAAGGCCGCGTCGCCGGTCTCCGGGTCGATGCGGCGGGCGTAGATCGTGGGCGGCATCGCTCAGTCCTCCGCGCGGACCTTGGTGGAGCCCGAGGTGATGGTGCCGTCGGCGATGATCCCGCCGACGCCGACAGTGAACGTCGCCGGGCTGCCGCCGACGGTGCCGGTGATCGTCGTCCCCTGGGGGATCGTCACGCGCACGGTGTCGCCCTTGCGCGCGACCTCCTTTGTGGCGTTGGCGCCGAGGCGGATCTCCGGGGCCTCGACGACGATGCGCGCCGCGAGGAGGCGCACCGCGTTGGCGATGGCCCCCGCGGCGTAGACGCGCGTCTCGCCGGCGTCGAGGTCAGTCGGGGAGCGGGCCTTGTCGAGGAGCTTGAGGACGATCGTGTCGTCGCCATCCTCGACAGCGAGCGCCCGGAGCGTCGACGCGATGACGGGGCGCACCGCGACGCCGAGCTGCGCGAGGAAGCTCGCGCGGTCCTCGGGCCGGGCGCCCTCGTCGTCGCCCTCGGCGCCATCCTCGCGGAGCTGGAGCTCGAGGAGCTTCGACGTCGCGCTGAACGCCGCGCGGGTGACCTTGGCGAGCGAGAACATCACGCCTCCGGGTCGGGCTCGAGGTCGATGGACCCGGGCGGCACGAGCCGCAGCCGCGTCGTGTGTCCACCGGCGCGGGAGCGGTTGAAGGTCACGCCGGTGCAAAGCCAGTTGCCCCGCACGCCGGTGGCCTCGTCGTCGAGCGTCACCATGGTGTTGATCGTCCAGAGGCGCTCCTGCGAGCCCCAGGAGAAGCCCTGCACGACGGCCTCGAAGACGGCGAAGTCCTGCATCGCGCGGGCGATGGCGTGGCGCCCGCGCTGCTCGGCGATCTGCGGCGTGCGGGCGCGCGGGTCGCGGAGGTAGCGCGGGCGCGGGAGGTACACGTCCGCGATGCGGCGGATCGTGAGACGGGTGTTGGTGACCGCGGCGCTGTGCCGCGCGTCCTGCATCACATCGAGGCGCGTGCGGCCGAACACGGTCACGTCCGTGGGCACGTCCGTCACGTCGAGATCGAGCGTGCCCGCGAGGATGTTGCCCTCGTAGGTGCCGTCGGCGCGGCGCTTCCGCCGGAGCTCGCCCTGCGGCGGCGCGTCGTACGCGGGGCGGTCGATGATGAGCCCGGTGCCGTCACCCGCGGGGCCCGTGAAGATCATGTAGCCGTGGCGCCGCGCGAGCTGCTGCAGGAACTCCCAGGAGCGCTGCCCGACCTGCGGGCGAAAGCGGTCGACGCGCTGGCGGCGGCGCGTGCGCGCCGAGGTCGGGGTGCGCGTCCCTGGGCGGGCGCCCGCCTGAACGGCCCGCACGTCGGCGGCGCTGGCCCCGACGGTGACGTTGATGCCGAGCGGCGAGAGCACGCGCTCGAAGGCCTCCTCGAGCGTCGCGTCGCGGAGCGAGAGGCGCGGGTCCACGTCGGCCACCATCGCCGCCGCGAGGGTGTCGCGGCCCGAGATGGTGAGCGGCGCGCCGCTGCGATCGGCGTGGTCGCGGATGCGCTCGATCACGCCGCGGATCTGCACCGCGCCGTCAACGCGGAGCTCGACCGGGGCGTAGAGCTTCGCGAGGTCGCGCGCGCGCTGCCACGCCGCGCCCGAAGCGCTGCGCCAGAGCGTCGCCGTCCACGGGCTCCCGGGGCGGAGCATGTCGAGCGTGATGACGAGCTCGTCCCACGTCGAGACCTCGACCGGCTCGGCGCCGATCGCCAGCGTGACGACGTGCTTGCGGGCCATGGGGTCAGTCCGGGACGACGAGCGTCGTGCCCGCGGGCACGAGCGTGGGGTCGAGGATCGTGTTCGCGCGCAGGAGATCCGTGGCGCGGTTCGGGTCGCCGTAGACGTCGGGGCTCGCGGCGATCTCGGGGAGCGTCGTCGCGGCGGGGACGACGTAGGTGCGCGTCGAGCCCGCGGTGTACTCGTCGCGGTAGCGCAGCGTCGCGGTCTGCACCGACCAGAGGGCCTCGCGGTACGGGTGGAACTCCACCGCGGTCGCGGCCGGGTCGGCGAGGCGCGCCTCGACGCCGCGAACGACCGCGTCGAGCCGTGTCGCGGCCTCGGCGAAGGTGCGGGAGGCCGACTCGCAGAAGGTCAGCACGTCTTGAACGAGCGGGCCGATCTCGTCGACCTCCGCGGGTCTCGCCGCGTCGGCGGTCTGCGCCGCGGCGACCATCTCGGCGCCGGCGTCGGCGCGCACCGCCGCCATCTCGAGGAGCTCGGCGGTGCCGCGCTGCTCGGTGAAGGTCATGGTGATCGTGACGCCACGACGCTCGACGGGGCGGATGACCTCCGAGCCCTCGTCGAAGTGGACCTCCAGGGCGCCCCGCGTCGGGTGCGTGAGGAACCCCTCGGGGCGCTCGCGCAGCGCCCGCAGGAGCCGCTGGTAGACCACCGGGTAAAGCGGGTCGCCGCGCCACCCGCGCAGGCCGTTGACGAGCACCGCGGTGACGCGGATGACCTCGGGCCTGGGGCCCGTGGTCTCGATGTCCGCGCCGCGCGTCCCGTAGCCCTTGTGCTGCGCGGAGTCGTGGCCGAAGGACGTGGCGATGTCCGTCGCCGGGAACTCCACGCCCTCGTAGGCGAAGGGCGCCGTCGTCTGTGCGAGGTCGTCGGCCATGACTCAGGGCGCCGTCGTGGGGGTGGTGGCGCGGGTGTCGGCGTGGACGCGCTGGGTCTGCCCCGGGAGCACGCCACGCAGCTCGTTCGCGACGGCCCCCGCGAGCTGCCGTCCGATCTCGACGGCCGCGGAGCCCGGGAGCAGCGACGACACCCCGGCCCGGAGCCGCTCGACGGTGTCCATGCGCTCGCCCGAGAGCGAGCGGCCCGTCACCGCGGAGCGCGCCGCCGCGCCCA
>JACCDW011735267.1_pt1 | contig 12144 bp, 10 predicted proteins | sample 7449781 | NCBI WGS metagenome assembly JACCDW01 (sample SAMN15323449, study PRJNA562643) | freshwater metagenome | isolation source: river surface water | place: USA:Blue River Watershed | collected 2017-08-18
AATCAAATCGGCATGAAGGCGGACTGTGGCGTGAAGGATTTCACTCCGCAGATTCCAAAGGGAATGGGGAGCAATCAGGTGGGTGGCGCAGCGTCGCTCAGTGATGCGGCCTCTGCCCTCTCAACAAGGCCGTTCCCCAGCACAATTCCGAGCTCTTTCTACCAAGACATGCGTACAGCCTATCTTGGATTGCCGCTCCCCGCTTCTCCTGCGGTAGAGGACTCTGTCTGGAAATACAAGTAAAGTGCGAGCGGATATAAACCCGTGCGAAGAAACCTCATCAGCGATTAGGACTCTTCGGATGGAACTTCGGGGTGATGAAGCAAGAGAATTATCTGAAAAATTACTTCACCTTTACTATTCAACTGTCGTCTACCCGTGGACGCGTCACCACATTGAGAGTTACGACCAGTTTCTCGCTTCTGATTTGCCAGCGATTCTGAAATCGGCGAATCCCATTCTTATTCTCCAGGACCAGATTGGAAACACAGGAGAATATCGGTACAAGGCTGAAATCTACGTGGGTGGTCTGGAGGGAACCAAACTCCAGATTGGAACTCCCACTCTCACTCTTCAGGGTGGAAAGGATGTGCGGATTCTCTTTCCCAACGAGGCCCGCCTCCGCAACATGACGTACAGCAGCCAGATTGTGGCAGATTTCCATATCCGCGTCACATTTACAGAGCAAAAGGCGTCGGGCCAAGGAACCGGCTTCAACCAGACTGTGGTTGACATGCATCCTGGCATCGAGGAGTACAGCTATTTGGCAAATATGCCGCTCTGCCAAATGCCAATCATGCTCCATTCTCGCTATTGCCTTCTTCATCAGAAGCCCGAGGCATTCTTGAAACAAGCGGGCGAGTGTATTTACGACTATGGTGGCTATTTTATCGTGAACGGTGCGGAAAAGGTCCTCATTACCCGCCAGGAACAATCCTTCAACACTCTCTACGTTCAGAATCAAGAGAGAGAGCCGCAAATTTCAACGTATGCGTCCATTTCTTGTTTGAATCCGCAGACACGCCAAGTAAAACGCGTCTCCTTTGGCATTCTGCGTCGTCAGAAGACAATCCAAGTCAGCATTCCCTTTGTTCGCAAGCCTGTGCCGCTGTTTATTCTTTTCCGTGCTCTCGGCATTCAAGCGGATGAGGACATTCTACGGACGATTTTCCCCAATCCGAATGATGCGGAGGCCCAGATTCTGGAGCCGCTCCTCCAAGAATCTGTGATGGAGGCGTCTCCTTTCTACGATACCTTTTCGGCCATCCAGTACATCAAGGTTCTCACAAAGGGATTCAGTGAGGCCCACGTGCTCGACATTCTTCACAATCAGCTCTTTATTCATGTGGAGAATCGTCCTCTTGCCCGCGCCCACTATTTGGCCGAGTGTGTGCGTCGTATTCTGCGTGTCTATGCGGGTTTGGACCCCAAGACAGACCGCGATGATACACGCAACCAGCGTTGTCTCAGCAGCGGATTCCTCACTCGGATGTTGTTCCAAGGAGTGTATACGACGTGGAAAAAGGTCGCATCCCGCGCCATCGACCAGGAATTCAAATACAACAAAGGAATCTACTCGGGCCAGGGATTCTTGTCCCTTTTCACACCTGCGAATCTGTTCCGCATTTCCCAGAAAGGAGATTTGAGTGCCTTGCCTGACCGGTTCATAACGCAAGGTCTCATGCGTGGATTCAAGGGCAAGTGGGGCAGCGGTGTGGGAGAAGAGAAGACAGGAGTTCTCCAGGCTCTCTCTCGTCTCTCCTATATGGACTTCCTCTCCCATTGCCGCCGTGTTGTCTTGGATTTTGACACAGGGATGAAACTCCAGGGACCTCGTCGCCTTCACACGAGCCAGTTCGGATATTTCTGTACGAATGAGACTCCTGGCGGAGCCAGCATCGGTATCACGAAAAATCTCAGCAATCTTGCGACAATTAGCATTGCGACGGACCCTGCGCCGTTTATCCAGTGGCTTCTCACTCGCGGAGGGGTTCTTTCGTGTGAGAACATCACACCTGACCTTGCGGCCATCTCTGTACCTGTCTTTGTGAATGGAGGCATCATAGGATACACCCTCCGTCCCATGATTCTGCGGGATGTCGTAAAACTTCTGAAATGGACGGGCTGTCTCTCCGCATTTTCCAGCATTTCCTTCGTGATTCGCGAGAAGAAACTCCTTTTCTACGTGGACGAAGGACGCCCTGTGCGGCCTCTTATCCATCTTGACAAGAATGGAGCGATTCCTGTAGAGAAGCTTCTGGCTGCGAAGAGCTGGAGAGATGTGGTGCTCGGTTCCTATCCTGACACTGTCGCGCGCGGCCTTTCCGCAACGGAATTCCTCGACCCTCTCGCCTCTCAGGAAGCACCCACTCTGGAGATGTATGTGGAACTTCTAAAACCGTATGTGGGTGTCATTGAGTATGTGGACCCGTATGAGGCGAATGAATCGTATGTCGCATGCTTTCCCGAGCACATCCAGCATGACACGACGCATTTGGAGATTCATCCGAGCACTATCTTTGGTCTCATGACAAGTGTGATTCCGTATGCGAACCACAATCAGTCTCCTCGTAACCAGCTCAGCTGCTCCCAGAGCAAACAGGGCGTTGCGATTTACTCCACGAATTTCGCGAATCGCTTTGACAATCAAGTCCACGTCCTCTCCTACCCTCAGGCCCCCATCGTGCGGACGCACTACTACGACTATGTCGCAAACGGCCAGATGGGGTACGGTCACAATCTTGTGCTTGCGATGGGCTGTTTTTCTGGCTACAACCAAGACGACGGCATTCTCTTCAATGCGGATGCGATTCAGCGTGGAATGTTTCACAGCGTCTGCTATCGCAGTTATACGTGCTGTGAGACAGATGACCCCCTCAGCAAAACGAGCCAGCGAATCGCAAATCCTGTGCGGACTCCGAAGTGGGTGAATCTGAAACCTGGCCTCGACTACAGCAAGCTCGACGAACGTGGAATTATCCGCGTAGGTGAAATGGTGGATGAAAGCACTGTTCTTGTAGGTCGTTACGTAGAGGACGAAAATGGAACCATTCAGGATGCCAGCACGACCGCACAGGTGTGGACGACAGGTCGTGTGGAGAAAATCGCAGTGATGGTTGGCAACAATGGACTTGCTCTGGTGAAAATCCGCATCGCACAGTATCGCATTCCTGAGTTGGGAGATAAGTTTAGCAACCGCCACGGCCAGAAGGGTACGATGGGAATGATGTTGCGCGGACACGATATGCCTCGTACTGCGGGTGGCCTGGTTCCTGATATGTTGATGAATACCCACGCCATTCCCTCTCGTATGACGATGGCCCAGTTGCTGGAGTCTCTGTTAGGAAAAGCAGCTGCTCTCACGGGAGCGATTGGAAATGCGACGACCTTTATGAATGAAGGGTCTCCTGTGGACGCAATTGGGAAGGTTCTTCAAGAACAATTTGGCATGCAGAATATGGGCGAAGAACTCTTGTACGATGGCACGACGGGTGTAATGATTCCTTCTACGATTTTCATGGGAAATGTATACACTATGCGTCTCAAGCACATGCCTGAGGACAAGTGGAATGCTCGTGCGGATGGCAAACGAGAGCAGCGGACGCACCAGCCGACGGGTGGCCGTGGCAATCAGGGCGGTCTGCGAATTGGAGAGATGGAACGAGATGCGATTGTCGGGCATGGAATCATGGACTTTGTGCGAGAGAGTTACATGAAGCGTGCGGATGGCACAGAATTCTTGGTCTGCAATTCCTGCGGCACCATTCCTATTTCCAATGAAAAGAAGGGTCTCATTGTATGTTCCATGTGCGACGGACCTCTCCAATACATTGGAGATTCCGCAACGACTTTAGAGCTGTTGCCTCCTGTGAAACGCAGCACTGCGACGTTTAGCAAGGTAGAAATGCCCTATGCGTTCAAATTGTTGGAGCAGGAGTTGTCGACGTATATGAATATTGGCATGCGGATTCTGACAACCCACGATTTACAGCATTTGCGAGCTCCTGGATTGCGAGACATTACAGAGGAAGAACAGGCGAAGGCGTTGGCACAGTCTCTTCCCACACAAGTCTTGCCTGATACACGGGTTGTAGAATTCGCGGAAGTGGAAGAGGAGGCTGAGCCGGTTCCCACGGATGACTTGGGAGCGTTGGCAGAGGCACTGCCTGTAGAAGGAACGGAGACGTCAACGGCACCTGAGCGGGATTTGGCTGCAGTGGCGGCGGTGGTCCCTGGCGCAGAGGCAGAGGGTGAAGAGGAGGGCAATGGTGGAGGCGAAGCGGTGCCTGGTGTCGTGGTACAGCAACAAGAGCAACCGCAACAGCAACAGCAATATCTGGTTGTCTCCACACCTGCTCCTGCCCCACCTCCCCCCACGACAGTCCAAGTTGTGACGACTTCTGCCGCTCCTCTTGTCTCCACTGGAGCACCTGTAGCGATGGTCCCCCCCGCACCGGCCCCTGTGGCAGTAGCTGCTCCAGCCCCCGCCCCCCCGCAACAAGTTGCCATTCCGATTCAGTCTGCGGGAGGAGCCGTTCAGATACCAGCCCCTCCTCCTCCTGCCATCGTATCACCTGCTCCTTTGCCCGGCAGCGTTCCCATCATTGCTGTGGATACATCTATCACAGCTCTCAAAGCTCAAGGACTCGCCCCTGTTGAAACACCAATCCGCTCTGCAATTCGCACAGCGAACTCCGCACGCCAAGGAGGTGGCGGTGGCGGAGCGGTTCGCCGTGTCAGTTTCGGCAGCACTGGCTCGACAGGAAGCACACATTCCCAATCCTCCTCTCCATCGGCTTCTATGCGGGTGAATGTAATCAAGCAAGGCTAAGGTCGCGCCGCAGGGCTAAGTTCGCAGCCTAAAATTGACAAAACATGTCCCACAATAGGAAGGCAGACAGAATGAATTACGAGGAGCTTGACATTTTGTATAGAAGCCGTGTCACTCTTCTCAAGATGTTGAAGGAAGAGGGATACACTACTGACAAGTACGAGCGGTTCGGTCCGTGGGAGATTGAGGCCATGGTCCATGGCGGCCAGGAGTCTCTTGCGATGGAGCTGAAGCGCCCCAGCAAATCGGGTGGTGAGCCTGAAGAGGGTGAGATTGTGAATTGCCACGTCCTCTACAGCCTCGGCAAGCTCAAGCAGAAAATCAAGACATTTGTGGACCAACTTCTGGCGGCGGACCGTGTTCCTCTGGTGGACCCGAAGAACACAGAAGTCATTGTGATTGTTCTGGAGGACGTCGCGGAAGTGTTTCACGCAGAGGCACTTCGTATGTGGTTTTCGGAGAGCAAGTTGAAGATTCGTTTCTTCAAGGCCCACAATCTCATCTTTGACCCCCGCGAGCACATTCATGTACCGAAGCACGAGAAGGTCCCCAAGGAGCAGCATGAGGAGTTTCTGAAGACAAATTACATTCGGAGCAAGGCGAATCTCCCAATTATCAAGTTCCACGAGGACATGATTGCTCGTGTGATGGGTCTAGTTCCTGGCGACATTGTGAAAATCACGCGCCCCTCTCCCGCAGCGGGGACCTATGAAATTTATCGTGTTTGTATGCCCTAAATAGGAAATGCCTTTGTGTACGGAAGAAATTCAAGCAAGACTGCTTGACCCACAACTTTTTTTAACTTGGAAAACGACTACTGAGGCTCGCCTCAACACTCTTTCTCAGACTACGGGCACCGGCGCAGACACTACGAAAAACGCAGGCATTTTGCCAATTGAAACGGAGATTACCGCACACCTGGCCTGTCTTCGAGAAAAACTGGCGGACACGGAAGCCACACCCTCTGAGGTGCTTGCTCTTCAGAAGGACTACGCAGCCGCTGAAAAGGAGCTCGCCGAAGCCGAGAAAGATGCCTCCATTTCCAAGGAACGCACGGCTCTTCTTCGCAATCCAGAACGCAAAGTGACGGTCTACGAGGGCTGGTTTCCAATTCACCGCCCTCTTACAACGGGGAGTGCTCTTCTTCTGGTGGGACTCACCCTTTTCATGATTTGTCTGGTGCTGGCCTACGTATCCAATCAGATGGGCCTTTTCGTGGATATTGGGCTTGTGATGAATGTTCCCGGTCCCGATAGCGTTTTCTCAAGACTCCTCCGACAAGTCACACCGTTGACGGGTGGAATTTTCCTGGTGGCGTTGGGCTTGCTTGGAGGATTAATCTATTCTGTTAGAAAATGAACCTGTCATGCCCTGAAAAATCCATTGAATCAGAACAAATCGCGGAGACTCCTTTTCTCGGCGGTTCTTTCTTAGTACCGAAGCTTGAGCGGGCAGCGGATGGTATTCTGACAACATCCCAGTATGTGGATTTGTTGAATCGGGCGATGAAAGAAGGGAAGCTTACGAAAGGGGAAGCATTCAGTTTTGCGATGTTTACATCGCGACTCCACAGCGAATACTGCCACGCACTTCAGCGGTACGTCTTTTATTCGGCAAAGTTTGCGAAAACCGGTGATGCCGCTGCGAAACAAAAAGCGAAAGAGTTCAATCAATACGTCCAGGATATGCTGACAGCTCTCGAGTACAGCGAGCGTATTCAGAAACAAGGTGCGGAGGAGAATCTGGTAACTCCAACGGAGTCTATGCGACCCCTATCCTACCAGGCTCTCGGCCTCACAGAGTCCGGCAATTCTAAATATACGCAACAGAGAGTAGAACTTCGAGAGCAAATGGTCGATTATACCAGCCCCGATGCCATTTTGAAGTTAGAGAAGGACATGGTACTCTATTCGCGTGAGAAAAACAAGGCCGCAACCAATCTTCTTGCCACGTATGCTTTTTTGAATCTAACAGCTGTTGGCCTTCTTCTATACATTTTCCGAGCGAAAGAATAGAGGTTTGACATGGCAGGTCCCAGTGATACCACCTACAATTATCAATTGGCTTCCAGGCAAACGAAGATGAATGAGTACGCCTATCAAAACAAAATGGATACCCTTTTCTTTTTCCAGATTTTGTTCCTGAGTTTGTTGATTCTTGCGATTTTTGCCTACGGGTCCAGAGTCGGATTTTTCAGCACATCGTTGGTGCTCTATGTCGCACTCATTCTTCTGCTGATTGATATCCTGATTTTTGTTGGACGTCTTGCGTATACCACAAACACGAGAGACCCCGAGATTTGGAGCCGCAAACGCTTCACACAGGAACAGCCTGTTTCGTCTCCTGGAGGACCCGTTCCTACATCAACAGACGCGTCAGCAAATCCGTGGGGTGGACGGTTTGGTCTACCCTCAGACCTTTCCGGTGTTGATATCTCGGGGCTGTGTGCTGCTTATACAAACTAAAGATAGAATAGAGATGGGCTCTTTTGAGGATAGAAAAACAAACTGTCTCCTCAACATCAACAATCTTGAATTTCTCTCAGGAGAATATCAAAATCGTGTAAAGAATTTGGAAACTTTGGGGAGCCAACGGAAGACTCTGGAAGGAAAACTCCAAGCTCTCCGTGCGAAAAAGCAGGACATTCTCCAATCCGCAGAAACATATGCACGTGAATTCCTCGACCGCTCCAGCACTCTGAAGCTCCCTCCACCTGGACTCGCAACGCTCCAAGATGGTATTCTCGTTGCCTTTTTTCTTGCGTATGTGTTCGTAGCAATTGTCCTCGTCCACAGCACACTGAAAAATGGTTCCTCTCCACCTGTCGTCGCCTTTACACTTCTAACCCTGTTCGCTGCGGGCATTCTCATCGCAGAACTGATTCGCAGATTCGCTTAGGTGTCGGCACCCCCGCCCTCCTGCTCCCGCTCATAGCTCTCCGCAGCGTATTCATCAATGAGTACCAACATATGGTTATAGGTCTTTCCATCTGCTGGTTCTCCATACTTGTCCTGGAGACGCTTCTCCAGCTCCTTGGGAGTGAGACGGCTTCCTTTCCGATTGCCTTCCTGGACCCAGTTGTTGTAGGCCTGGGAAATCTGCTTGAAGCTCGCCTTTTCTCCTGCGACCTTGCGGAGGCGCTCGCGGTCAAAGCGTGCGAAACTGTCAAACGTCTCCTTGTAATCCATCGACTCCCGCTTCACAATGTCAGGCACCGGCTCCAGACCGGTGGGAATGTACTCCGTCTCGTAGATGTTGACGAGCCACGAGAGAAACACCTCACGCCACAGGCGCAACTTCTTGTCAAGCTCAGAGTCGCGGAGGTAGACATTCGGCTTTCCAGAGTTGTAGTCAGGGTCCTCGCTCGTCACGAACTTGGACTCGAACGGCACAACACGGATACGACGCCACGTACCATCGTCCATACTGTGGACCGGTGGCAACTTGTTGCAGCACATGATGAGCTTGCCCGTCACCTTGAACTTCTCCTGGTCCTGGAAGAGTCCGCGGGCCTCAATGATATCCTCACCCGAGAGCTGCTTCATGCGGCTCGTATTAATCGGTTCCTTTTCATCGGGCTCTGCCATGCTGATGAACCGCTTGTTCTTAATCACCATAATTTCAGGATTCGCCGCACCACTGTCAGGTCGCTTGCGAGTCAGGACGGTTGTCTGGAGAGTGCTGTAATAGTCTCCAAAGGCGAGGCGGACGAGGTCCATCAACTTCGACTTGCCGTTACCACCATGGCCGATGAAGGTGTAGTAGCACTGCTCTCGGTTACATCCCTCCAAACAAGAGGCGAGGAGACGGAGCACGTACGCACGGAGGTCAGGACGAGGGAAGATTTTGGAGAAGAAGTCCTTGAGCCCTGCGAGATGCTCGAGCTGCTCCTCGTTGAGCTCCGAAAAGGGGGTGTAGGAGATGGCATCGCTGTCAGGAAGATTCTGGCCCGCCAGGAAACTGACGAAATCCTCAGGGCGCCCGTCGCGGAAGATGACATGCTCCTTCTCGCCAGGAGCACGGAGTTCCAGAATGCCATTCTTGCAGCCAAAGAGGAAGATATTGGAATTCAACTTGCTCTGGAAGTCCTCCTCGTAGAAGAAGGTGGCGGCCATCTTCATGACGGACTCCGTGAAGCCCGTGTTGTAGAGATGGCCCTCGACCTTAATAAGCTTCTGGAGCTTGGTGTTGTAGGCCTCACGAGCCTCTTCAGAGGTTGAGCGGAGCATATCCATGCGAATCTTGTCACGAGCCCGTGCGATGTAATCCGCAACTTCAAAGCTGATGTTCTTGCGGAGCTGAATGCCCTGATTGAGATGCTTCCACATATTCAGAGCGTCATCGTAGAAGTACCACTCCGTGCTCTTCGCATTGATGCTCGCCACGTAGTTTCCCTCGTAGAGCTTCTTCATAAGACGCGCAATGTGGAAGTGTGTCGCATCCACCGCAGAGCGAATGTATTCCAGGATATTGGTATCAATGATGCTCTTGTATTCTGTAGGATTGTCGTCGCGAGCCCACTTGCGGAGTGCGAGTTCCGTCAGACGAGGCCCATCACCCTCTTTCCGCATACGACCGAACCAGTCGCGGCGCAGAGATTCAATGTTATTACCGTTATACTTTGGCGACTTCTTGCTGAACTCCATCCAGAGGTCAAACATCTCCTGGCTCGGCTCAATGTTGTGAAGGCACCAGCCAACGCGAATCCATGTCTCGTACTTGTCCGCACGGTCGACACTGAGGCAGTTGCGAACAAGCGCCTTCACAATTCCTCGCTCCTCTTCCGTGTACTCCTTCGGCATGAAGTCACGAAGTGCTGCGAGAAGAGGGGTTTCCCGCTCAAACTCGGCATCATTCGGAGCCTGGATGGCAGGAGCCGGTTGGAAAGTATTCGTCGGCTTCAGAAATGCCTGATACTCTGCCAGACTTTCGGCCTTGACCGCATTGTCATCATCGTTCAGATTGTACCGAACACTGAGAAGCTCCATCAGAGCACGATTGGAATACTGGCTACTGTCCTCTTCATGGAGGTCTTCCTCGTCTGGCTCGTAGCGGTAGACGGCGGCGACCTTGTAGCTCTGGATGTTCGGCTTGCTTTCGCCGAAGAAGAACCACCCCTGCTTGCGGCACATCGTCTCATCATAGACATCCTCTTCTGTGTTTGTGAAGTTGGTGCCCTCAAAGCACCGACCCACGGCGCGATGGTGGAGAATCCACGCACGCAGCACCTTCTGCTTGTCTTCCGAGAGACAGATGTCAGGGCACTCGATGTGGACGCCATCCTTGCGAACCCCCTTGACGTCATAGGGCTCAGGGCGCAGTGTCACAAAGAATCGCAGGTGCTCGTACTCCTCGATGGTGAAGAACGTGCCGAGACCTCGCACAACCTCATTGCAGAATGCCTTAATGTGGTCCAGTGTAAAGTACCGGTCAAGACGCTGCTGAGGAGAGTAGCGAAAGTCAAGGTCAATGAGGAGCGGCTTCGGCTGATTGGGCCTGGGCTGCTCTACAAGATTTAGTGTACGACCATTTCTTACAAAGAGATAGTCGTGAAGTAAGTCAAGAAATCGCGGATAGTCAGCATCGGCAATAATCCATTTTCCAGGAAGCTCCTTTCCCATTCCCGTCATGGTTGCATCTCGGCTGTTTGTGGTGCGGCGCGACTCCAAGAACGCACGAAGAGGGTGTTGGTTGTAAATTTCAAGGACCTGGCTCATACTGCTATACTTGGGTCGAACAAAAAACCCAGGTCAATTTTTACGAACCGACCCCCACAGTCCTAAAGCCGTCATAACTGTGTCAAGAAGTGGATGAATCGTGTCGCGTTTAAGCGCATTCCGAAGGAGATTGAGGCGGCGCGTGATTTGTCAGGAGTTGGCATTTATTACATCAGCGACACGGATTCGTTCTTGAAAGGGCACGCGATGATATTTGGACCTGAGAACACGCCCTATGCGAATTGTCCGTTCTTTTTTCGGTTCACATTTCCTGCCGACTATCCGTTTTCTCCTCCGCATGTGGAGTTTCTGACGTCAGATGGGCGCACGCGGTTTCATCCGAATTTGTATGTGTGCGGAAAGGTGTGTTTGTCTATCTTGGGTACGTGGACTGGTCCGAGCTGGCAGAGCACAATGAGTTTGTCGATGGTGCTTGTCTCTCTTCAAGCCTTGTTGGATGACAACCCTCTGCGAAACGAACCAGGCTACTCAGGTTTCACGTTGGAAAAGCCATTTGCAAGAGACTATCGTGCGTTTATCCAATACAGTTGTATTAGACACACATTTGAAGTGTATAAATACAAAACACACCTTCATTTGTTTGAAGAGGACTGTGCGGAGGAACTGAAGAGGCGATTTGAGAAGCTTGTGGCGTTTGTCAAGTCAAAATCCACCGAAGTAGCTATGACCTATCCCAATTTACCCTATTCTATGACAGGCACTGTTGACTGGAAACTCTTAGACTTTGATAGAAATGACACGTAAGTTGAAGAATCTTGCGTTTGAAGGGTTTGGGGTAGGATTAGGCGTGTTTGCCGCATTTGCGGTGTATATGGTGATTGGACTTGTCTTTTTTATTCCCGGCTTTCTCTTGCTGAATGGTGAGAAGGGGAAGAAGGAGAAGAATACGGCACTTCAGGGGCTCGGAATTGCTCTTATGGCAATTGGAGTGGTTGTAATGGGTGGTGCGGGGCTGGGTGTTCTTCTTGAGAATCTGAGTGATATGGTGTAGACGGGGCGGAGCGAGGCCCTAAAGTTGAATGTGCCTACAGGTTAGGATTCCGTATCACCAATGCCCTCTATTCCCTGCTGTCCCGAGTGTAAGTTCGCATTGAAGTTGCAGGTGGCCCCAAACATGCTGTTGCGTGTTTGTGAACCCTGTGGATACAAAGTGGAGGATAAGACTGGAGGGCTGATTCTGGAGACTCACGTCCAGAAGAGGTCGAGCGAAGGATACAAACTGTATCTGAATGACTTTACGAAGTTCGACCCCACGCTTCCTCACATCAAGACAATTAAGTGCCCGAATGCGGAATGCAAGACCAATACGGGCGGTGCGGAAAAGGATGTGATTTACATTAAGTTCGACCCCGAGGGGATGCGGTATTTGTATATCTGTACGGTCTGTGATGAGAAGTGGCGCAGCCGCTTCTAAATCTTCTCTCTGAATAGAGAATGGCGAGTCGCAAAAATTGGAGTGGAAGTAGACGTAGAATGAGTGGAGGAGTTATAGGACGCGGTACTGCGAAGGCAGCTATTAAGCCTATTGCGAAACCCGCAACACCTGTTGCGAAACCTATTGCAAAGCCTCCTGCG
>JACCDW010932861.1_pt1 | contig 12143 bp, 14 predicted proteins | sample 7449781 | NCBI WGS metagenome assembly JACCDW01 (sample SAMN15323449, study PRJNA562643) | freshwater metagenome | isolation source: river surface water | place: USA:Blue River Watershed | collected 2017-08-18
GCAGTAAAAGTGCTCGAATTCCCCCAACTAATGTTCCAAAGTCTCGGTGGACAATCCATGGTGCATCGGTTGGAAGAAAGAGCCCAGGGTCATCACCCGCTGCCACTGCTGCCAGCCATGGCGGCTGGCCGTCTGGCGCACCTGAGAGTAGGCGACGAAACTTGCGGGAAAAGTACTCCTGCACCGCATTGTTTGGCATTGTCACCTAACCTTGTATCGAACTAAAGGAGCAACAATGACAGAGGCCGAACTAATCCAAGAGTTCCAAAGAAACCGACTTCACATTATTCTTGCTCAGCTTGCCCCAACCGGGCTGCTGGCTTTTGCGGCTATTGCAACCCCTGCAATCGCCGAATCCAGCCAGTGGGTTATCCACGCATTCGCACTAATTCTTCTGGCATCCGGAATCCTTGGAGCACTGGCGGAGTATTCAGCTGCTTCCCAAGCTCAGGCAGTGATTGATGATTTGAAATCGCTACCGGGTGCATCGGCTCTTCGCTCAAGAGTCATCAGCTTTCGCCCTTGGCTGGAGGTTGTGAAGTTTGTAACACCAGCCATCTTTGTTGCAATTTATCTAGCAATCCTGGCTGCCCTTTACCTCTAGAGGCAGTTAAGGTCGCCAGTTCCCAGATCGGTGCCCTCGAGGTAGGCATCAACCAAAGAGTTCACACAACCATTTGATCCGTATGCGGTGTGTCCCTCGCCGCGAAGAGTAAGAAGCTTTCCTCCGAGCAATTCAGCGAGTGCTTGCGCTTGAACGTAAGGAGTTGCAGGGTCGCCGGTAGTGCCAATGACCAGCGGCTGGTTTGCAAGCTCAACGCTGTAATCGAGTTGCTGCATTCCAATTCCAAGCGGCCAACCTGTGCAGGAAATGTCCGGATAGCTGAAGTAGCGACCAAAGACAACGCTGGCAGATTCAATCTCAACCGTTAGCTCTTTTCGCTCCGGCTGGGCTGCTCTATCAGCGCAGGAAATAGCAAAGTTTGCCTCGTTGATGTTGGTGTAGTAGCCGCCATCTGGATTTCTGTCGTTATAGAAATCAGCTAGCAATAAAAAGATTGTTCCATCGCCATCAAAAGCACCCTCAAACGCCTGCGATAGATATTGCCAAGAGTCTTGCGAATAAAGAGTGACAATCATGCCGGCAATGGCAGGTTGAATACCCAGGGTTCTATCCGAGTCAGATGGCAGCGGAACCGTTTCTCTTGCCTTCAGAAAACTTGCGATTACATTCATCGCTGAATCAACATCTCCACTGAAGGGGCAAGCGCCAATAGGAATGCAGGCTGTGAGATAGGCCCTGAGAGCTTGATCAAATCCCTTTACCTGGCCCAAAAGCTGAGTGCCGGGATCTGCATATGGATCAACGGCACCATCCAAGATGAACTTTCCAACCCGGTCAGGAAATAAAGCTGCATAGGTTGCGCCTAACTCAGTTCCGTAGCTGAATCCGAGGAAGTTGAGCTGCTCTTGGGCAAACAGGATGCGGATAAGTTCCATGTCGCGAGCTGTCTGCTGAGTGTTGAAATAAGCAGTGGACGGACCTGACTGTTGGCAGCTCTCGGCAAATTGACGAACTAGGTCTTTCGAATACTCAAGGTCCTCATCAGATCCATACTCATAGGGCGACTGGCCATACAAAACCTCATCCTTGAGGTCTATATCGGTGCACTCAACCGCCGTTGACTCGCCAACACCTCTAGGGTCAAAAGCTAGAACTTGAAAGTTTTCTCTCAGCCAACTGGTGCCCACGGTGTCGTAGCCGTCCCTCAGCCACTTTGTAGTTGCAGACCCCGGTCCCCCAGGATTCACCAGAATTGGTGGAAGGTTTTCGGTGCCGGTTTTTCGCATGAGCTGAATCTGAACGAACTCCCCTGTGTCAGCTGACCAGTCAAGAGGAGCGAAGATTTTTGCGCACTCAAATCCATCTTCACAATCTGTCCAAGCAATGCTCTGCTCTTCCACAGCCGTAGTTGGGGTAGGACTTGGCGCCATTGAATCAATTGCTGAACAGCCAGTCAGAGTGAAGACTGAAACTAGAAGGAGGGCTTTAAGCCGCAACGGATCCCCTAACAATTAGTTTGGTGCAAAGCGATTCAAGTACAACTAAGTCTCGCACATTGGACTCCAGTCGACTCCTCGAAAGCGTAATCGCTTCTAAAACATTGATCGAATTCTCAGCTGAAGTGGCCTGTGCTCGCTGCTCAATCTCTGACCTGAGCTCTTCGTTGATTAGCGGAGCCTCTGCACCAAGTTGCAAACTCAGTATGTCTCTAAACAGACTCTCCATGTCCGTGAGAATTCGATCAATGCCGTCTCGCATTGCTCTGGTGTTGCGTCTTTTTTGGTTTTCTTCTAACTGCTTGAATTCACTTCGAAGATTAGGTGGGATCTTTCCCTCTTCTATTCCATAGGCTTTTAGAAGCTTGGCTCGTTCCTGCTCGTTTTTTTCATCGCTACTTGACTCGGCATCTTTTTTCGCAATGGCAAGCAGTCTTTCTGCGGTTGCCATTGCGCCAGAGAGATTCTTGATAGAAACCAGCTCACGAAGGGTGTCCATGCGTCTTGTTCTTGCATCGGGACTAAGAGCTAGACGGCGTGCCATGCCGACGTGCTGCTGAGCCTGTCTGGCACTGGCTAGCGCTAATTCTTCTTTCACACCATCTCTCTGAACCAGTAGCTGCGCAACCTCCTCGGTTGATGGCAATCGCAAAACTACGTTTCTGGTTCGAGAGCGAATAGTTGGAAGCATGTCGGCGGCTGATGGAGCACACAGTATCCAGACTGTTCTCTCCTGAGGTTCTTCAAGGGCTTTCAAAAGAACGTTAGATGTTCGCTCACTCATGCGATCAGCGTCTTCGATGATTACTACTCGATACTTCCCGACGCTCGAACCAAGAGCAGCAAATTGAACCAGCTGGCGAACCTCTTCAATTGAAATAATCACCTTGTCAGTTACCAGCATTCGAACGTCTGGATGAGCATCGGCTGCAATCAGGCGACAACTTGAACACTCCCCGCAACCGTCTTGATCGCACTGAAGTGCAGCTGCAAAAGCTCGTGCCAGAGTGGAGCGACCAGAACCTGCAGGACCGGTAAACAACCACGAGTGCTGAAAGCCAGAGTTTTTATCAGCGACGACTCTTCTTAGCTGCTCGATTGCTTCTGGTTGCCCGAGCAGCTCCTGCCAGACTTTCACAGCTCCAACAGGGCAGAAACCCTGCCAATTACTTGCTGGTGAATCGCCTCCGGTGATTCACTGGCATCAACCACCAAAAATCTTGGTTCTTTGGACATCTTTAAATATTCGCTTCTCGCTCTTTCAAAAAATTCAACCTGCTCACGCTCCAGCCGGTCTGGTTCGGTGCCCTTACTACCCCGGCGCTTCATTGCCTCATCTGCCGGCAAATCCAGGAGGACCGTGAGGTCGGGAAGAAGATTATCTACCGCCCACAAAGAAATATTTTTTACTTCTTCAACATCCAGCTCCCTGGCTGCTCCTTGATAAGCAACTGAGGAGTCAAAGTAGCGATCTGACAGAACGACTTTTCCCGCTTCCAGGGCTGGTCTAATCTTGGTCGCTACGTGGTGCGCGCGATCTGCTGCATATAGAAGTGCTTCGGCACGAGCTGAGACATCGCCTTTTCGGTGTAATAAAAGGTGTCTGATTTCTTGACCAAGCTCGGTTCCGCCAGGCTCCAGGGTTCTGAGGACCTGTTTGCCGCTTGCAACCAAATAGCGCTCAAGCAAATCTAACTGAGTTGACTTGCCAACCCCGTCGATTCCCTCAAAGGTTATGAACATTAGCGCTTTCTCTTGCTCGCAGTCTTTGGCTTCTCGCCTGGCTCAACACCTAGCTTCTCACGTCTAATCGCCAGCAGCTCAAAGGCTCTGTCGGAAGAGAGCTCTTCGATTGTCTCTTCTTTAGGAATTGTCGCGTTGATAACACCGTCAGTGACATAAGGACCGAACTGACCGGTCTTAGCAACTACTTTGAGTTGCGAAGCTGGGTCTTCACCAAACTCCTTTAGTGGAGTTGCAGCAGTTCTTCTTCCGCGGGTCTTCGGCTGCTTATAAATCTCAAGAGCTTGTTCGAGCGTAATTTCAAGGATCTGCTCTTCGGTATCAAGTGACCTCGAATCAGCACCGCGTTTGAGGTAGGGACCAAACTTTCCGTTTTGGGCGGTAATCATCGTCTGCGTTTCTGGATCAACACCAACTTCTCTTGGAAGTGCAAGAAGTTTCAGTGCTTCTTCGTAAGTCACAGTTTCTGGCGACATCGACTTGAAAAGACTTGCGGTCTTGGGTTTTGGTTCGCCCTCATCGATGATGGCAACGTAAGGACCATAGCGACCGTTTTTCACAACAATGTCAAACCCTGTGTCAGGATCTGGACCTAAAACGCGATCTTTGATTTCAGGTGCGTTGACAAGCTCAACGGCTTTCTCAGTGGTTAGCTGATCTGGCGTTAGGCCAATTGGAATATTTACAATGCGACGCTCCTCGCCCGAACCAATCTCGAGGTATGCACCATATTTTCCGGTGCGAAGTGTGATGCCTTCGCCAAGATCGAAACTGTTGATTGCTCTTGGGTCTGAATCTGAAAGTGATTCAACCGTGGCACGAAGACCCTCTTCGCCGAAGTAGAAATCTTTCAGCCAGCTTGAGCGATCCAGCTCTCCCAGTGCAATTCGGTCAAGATCTTCTTCCATCTTGGCGGTGAATGCATAATCCACCAGATGGTCAAAGTTTTCCTCCAAAAAGCGTGTGATTGTGAAAGCGATCCACTCTGGCACCAAGGCACTGCCCTGCTTGACCACATAACCCTTACCGATGATCGTTGAAATAATCGACGCATAGGTAGAAGGACGGCCGATTCCCTTTTCCTCTAGGGCTTTCACGAGCGAAGCTTCGGTGTATCTGGCGGGCGGCTGGGTTTGGTGGCTCTTAGCCAGGGACTCTTTGATTTCGACGCTGTTACCCTCACTCAAACCAGGCAGCTTTCCGCTGTCCTCGTCTTCCTCGTCCTTGCTCTCGTCATAGACAGCTAAGAAGCCCTTGTAGTTCACAACTGTTCCACTGGCCGTGAACTCAAGCAGACCCGCTTGGCCCTTGAGTTCTAGCTTGGCGGTGGTGGTGGAGAGCTTGGCATCTGCCATTTGCGATGCCAGAGTTCTGCGCCAAATCAGGTCATAAAGGGCTAATGACTTTCCAAGCAGGACGGATGCGAGCTCAGTCGGTGTTTGGAAAACATCTCCCGCCGGACGAATCGCTTCGTGAGCTTCCTGCGCATTTTTTGACTTTGCCGCATAGATTCTTGGCTCAGCAGGAACGAGATCTTGGCCAAACATTTCTGCTGCTTGTTTTCTTGCAGCTTGAATGGCTTGCTGCGAAAGATTCGGAGAATCTGTTCGCATATAAGTAATGTATCCGCCCTGATAAAGCTGCTGAGCAATGTCCATGGTCATCTTTGCGCTCAAGCCAAGTTTTCTTGAAGCCTCTTGCTGCAGGGTCGAAGTTGTGAAGGGTGCGTAGGGCTTTCTCGAGTTTGGTTTAGATTCAACCGAGACAACCTTCAAAGTCTTGCCATTAACATCAGCAGCAATTTTTTCTGCTGCTTCTGTGTCAAGGACAACAACGTCTGCAGTGAGCTTTCCTTTTTCATCAAAGCTCTTGGAAACAGCGATGCGCTTTGAATCAATTGATAAAAGCTTCGCATCGAATGAAATTGAATCAAATTCACAAGTTGCAACAACCGAAGAGTAATTAGCGGCAACGAATGCCATTCTTTCGCGTTCGCGCTCAACAATCATTCTCATAGCTGGCGACTGAACACGACCGGCAGAGAGTCCGCGGTTGATCTTTCTCCACAACACCGGGGAAATCTCATAACCAACCAAACGGTCCAAGACGCGTCTGGTTTCCTGAGCCTGAATTAGATTTTCATCCAATTCGCGAGTGTTGTCTTTTGCCTCGGCAATTGCTTTGGCGGTAATTTCGTTGAAAACCATTCGACGAACTGGGACCTTGGGCTTGAGCACCTGCAGAAGGTGCCAGGCGATGGCCTCCCCCTCGCGGTCTTCATCTGTTGCCAGATACAGCTCGTCGCAACCCTTGAGGGCCTGCTTGAGCTCAGTGACGGTTTTGTTCTTGCCGGCTGAGATCACATAAAAAGGTGTGAAGTCGTTTTCGATGTCAATTGAGAACTTGGCCAGAGATGGGCTGGCCTTTTTCTGCTCAGCCGGGATCTCCTTGGCCTCCGCTAGGTCGCGGATGTGGCCGACCGAGGCCATGACCGAAAAGTCATCGCCCAAGTACTTGGCGATTGTCTTGGCCTTGGCAGGCGACTCGACAATGACCAGCTTCTTACCCAAACGAAACCCCTAATCCTTCTGGGCAGCCTCCGCACTGGCGCTGAGGTTGAGCCCTAAGTAATTCTTACCAGCGCTGACGCTGACAACCCCACCGACAATACGGCAGGAATCTAGGTTTGCGCCATTAGCCAGGGCAATTTCCCTGGCATTTGGGCACGGATACCCAGCAATTATCCCGATTCGACTATCGGCCGCGGCCAGCGCCGCCAGGTCCGAAATCATCTGAATTCGACTCTGCTGCCTAGAAATATCCAGAGCTAGTGAGGCCGCCATTACTAAAAAGCTCAAGGTTCCAAGAACCAATATCGTCAAGGTCGCAGCCGATCCTGCTTCTAACCGATTGGGATTGCGCAATACTCACTCTCCATCGGAAGCGTATCCATTCTCAGCTTTAGGCAGGACAGTCTGCCCCGTTGAGAAAACTCAATCGAGTGCCCAGCTGGCGCCTCAACATCTTCACCATATGAATAAAGTCGAGCGAGCTGCATGGCGCTCAATTCAAGTTTGATGCCAGCGAGTGCAAGTGGAAAAAGACCAAGCAGCAGTGTCACCGCCAAGATCATGGCTGGTGTTATCAGCATGAACTCAGCGGTGACCGCCCCTTTATCACTACGAAATGCCAAGTGCTCTCGCCACCAGTCCAAACAGCAGCTGTCGAACTTCTTCGCTGCGCATAATCAGCAGCATTAGCCCGGCAAATGCCACGCCAGCTAAAGTTGCAATTGCATACTCTGCTGTTATGGCACCTCGCTCGCTTTGAATGATTCTCATGTTTCTCCTTTCTATTTTGCTAACCCGACCATTGTTGGCGGGATGGTAAAAAGCATGAAAGCTGGCAAAGTGGTTAGGCCAAGTGGGATCAAGAGTCGAACGGATAGCTCGCGCAAATGCGTAATTTTTTCAGACAGCTGCAGTCTCAAGGTATTTTCAATTTCGCTGTTTACCAGTTGTTGCAGTCCGGCTCCGGTTCGTCCTGTGAGGTTTACCAAAGACTCAACCGCTTTATTTTTCAACAGGTTCGGAAACAGCTTTGAAATCTGACCCGTTGTGAGTCCTGCGGAGATAGCAATAGAGAAGTGCTGCAGTTCAGAAATAGAAAAACTGTCATCTACCTCGCTAAGCATGTTGCGACTAATCCGGTTTCCAATTAGAAGCAGGACGGTTCCGAGTAGCAGGGAAAATAAGACCAACGGATTAGCAAGGCTTTGGATGGTTGTAATCCCGGTCAACAGTGTCAGGGCAAGAGTTAGCCCAGGTAGCCAGAGCAGCAGTCTTCTGGTCATGCGGGGCATGGCTAGTGCCTGAGCAAGTTCGGCCTTTGCTCGCTGGCGACTCTCGTGCTGATCTGCCAGTGATATAAGAAGTGTCTTTAGTGGCGCTCCCAGCTCCGTTGCCAGGCGCAACTCCGCGGGAACGGTCTTGTAAGCAAGCTCTTCCAGGGCAGTTTTGAGATCTATCCCCGCCTGAAGAAGCGAGGCCAGCTTTCTAAATTCCATCTATAACCTCACCATCTGCAGCTGACCATTCACCAGTTGCGCTCTGGCAATTGCGCTAACTTTTCGACTGGGTGAGCGCTCGAGCTGAACAAACAAATCAATCGAACTGGCGAGCTGAGAAGTTAGCTCAGCGGAAAAGCCAGCCAAGAGACCGAGGATGACTAGTCGCTGCGGAATTTGTTCAAGCGAGGTTGCATGCAGCGTGGTAAACGAACCGGGATGGCCATTGCTGACCGCTTGCAAAAAAGCCACCAGTTCGTCTTTTCTGACCTCCCCCACCACCACTCGGTCGGGCCTCATGCGAAGTGACTGCACAACCAATTGCGTAAGACTTATCTCACCAACTCCCTCTTGATTGCTTTCTCTAGCGGTTAGTGCAATGGCCGGAAACTTCAAGAACAGCTCTGGCACCTGCTCAATTGTGATTACGCGCTCGTTCAGATTGTTGAGTAGCGCTCTGAGCAGGGTCGTCTTACCAGAAGAAGTTGGTCCCGCAATCAGAATTGTTTTCTTATTAGCCACGGCATCGTTTAGAAATTCTGCCTGCTCAGCTGAGAGCATGTTGTTCTGAACCAGGGATTCAAGTGAAGAGAAGTCTTGACTGTGTACACGAACGCTCAAACTCGCAAGCTCACTGATGCCATGTGGCAAGAGCATGTGCAGACGAATATTCTCAATTGATAAATCAAGAATTGGCGATGCAATGTCAATGCGAGCGCCGCGATCAAAAGCGAGCTGCCGAAGTGAGCGCTCGAGTTCTTCTGAGCTACTAAACGGAGACTGAACCGCCTGCAGTCCACCTCCGCAATCCACTAAACACTGCGTGCCATAGAGCAAAACATCTTTTACCCCTTGGATGGAAATCAAGGGCTGCAGCCAATTGGGAATGCTCATGAGCAGAGCATGCTCGCAATGAGAAAACCTTGAAGGCTGAGAGAAACATCTGTGGAAAAAGAAGGGGCGGTAGCTTTGGGGGAAAGCTACCGCCGACTACCGGGGTCAAATGGGGGGATGTCCCCCGGCAGCAACTGATCGAAACCAGCGAAAGAAGAATAAGCAGAAAACGGTGGTTTTTGTTCCCTATTTGGGGGATAGTCATAAACTCCCAGCCAGCTCCTAGGCTGTAGTTCTGGCAGTATGGAGGCCAGTAAGGACAAAGATGTCAAAGCCAGAAATAGAGAATCTCCTCCACGAGAGCCGCAGATTCGCCCCATCCGAACAATTCGCTGCCAAAGCCATTGCCAAGCCTTCCATCTACCAAGAAGCCGCTGACCCGACCTCGTTCTGGGCCGAGCAGGCAAGAAAGCTTCACTGGCACAAGCCCTTCACCAAAACCCTGGATTTCTCAGATGCCCCCTTTGCCCGCTGGTTTGAAGATGGCGAGCTAAATGTCAGCTACAACTGTCTCGATCGCCATGTCGAAGCTGGCTGGGGAAAGCGCATCGCACTGTTTTTCGAAGGCGAGCCTGGTGACGCTAAGACTTACACCTACCTAGATCTACTAACCGAGGTAAAAAAAGCCGCAAACCTACTAATCAAACTGGGCATCAAGCCAGGTGATCGAGTTGCAATTTATATGCCACTGATTCCAGAGGCCATTATTGCAATGCAGGCAGTTGTGAGAATTGGTGCTGTTCACTCGGTCGTCTTCGGTGGTTTCTCTGCCGACTCACTAGCCGCTCGCATCCAAGATGCCGGTGCGAAGCTTGTTATCACTGCAGATGGTGGATACAGAAAAGGTAAAGCGTCTGATCTAAAGCCTGCAGTGGATGATGCCCTAGCTGATGAAAAGTGCCCCACGGTTGAAAAGGTACTGGTAGTGAAAAGGTGCGACAACAAAATCAACTGGGATGCCAATCGGGATCTTTGGTGGCACGAAGAGATGGCGGTGGTGGACAAAGAGCACGTGGCTCAGGGTTTCAGTGCCGAGCACCCGCTTTTCATTCTCTACACCTCTGGAACAACCGGTAAGCCAAAGGGAATTCTTCACACAACTGGTGGCTATCTAACTCAAGCATCCTTCACCCACAAACACGTCTTTGATCTGCATGAAGGACAGGACGTTTACTGGTGCACAGCTGATGTCGGTTGGATTACAGGTCACTCCTATGTTGCGTATGGACCACTTGCCAATGGTGCAACTCAGGTTATCTACGAGGGAACCCCTGACACCCCTGACTGGGGAAGATGGTGGGACATCATTCAGAAGTATCACGTCAACATCTTCTACACCGCCCCCACCGCCATTCGCTCCTTTATGAAACTGGGCAGCAAAGTGGTCAGCCACTACGACCTTTCATCACTGAGACTGCTTGGTTCGGTTGGTGAGCCGATTAACCCAGAGGCCTGGATTTGGTATCGCGATGTAATTGGTTCAGGTAAGACTCCAATTGTTGACACCTGGTGGCAAACCGAAACCGGCGCAATCATGATTTCTCCGCTTCCCGGCATCACTGAAACTAAACCTGGCAGTGCCATGAAGCCACTTCCTGGCATCAATGCAACGGTGGTTGATGATGACGGCAAAGAAGTTGGAAATGGTCACGGCGGTTACCTAACTATCAATCAGCCCTGGCCCTCAATGTTGCGCGGAATCTGGGGAGACCCGGAGAGATTCAAGGAAACCTACTGGTCACGCTTCCCTGGTCGCTACTTCGCTGGTGACGGAGCCAAGCTCGATAACGATGGAGATCTTTGGCTACTAGGCCGAGTGGATGATGTCATGAACGTCTCTGGCCATCGCCTTTCCACCACCGAAATTGAATCGGCCCTAGTTGCCCACCCATTTGTGGCAGAGGCGGCAGTGGTTGGTGCTAACGATGAGACCACCGGTCAAGCAGTTGTTGCGTTTGTGATTCTTCGCAGAAGCCAACTTGATCACACCGGCAGCGAAGCTGATGTCAGCAAGGAACTGCGCGAGCACGTTGCGAAACTCATTGGCCCAATTGCCAAACCTCGAACAATCTTCGTGGTCAGCGAGCTTCCAAAAACCCGCTCCGGCAAAATCATGCGAAGACTACTCAGAGATGTGGCAGAAGACAGACCGATTGGCGATGTGACAACCCTCGCCGACACAACTGTCATGGACACCATCAAAAACCGCATCGGAGCAGGAGCCGAAGACTAATTGGTCACTATTCGGCAGGCAAACGCTGCAGACGAGCTAGAAATCCTGGCACTGCTGCGCATTTACTGCGACGAAGCAAATACTCCACTGAGTGATGATCACCTGCTCGCGGGCCTAAAGCCACTGCTTCAAGAAAATCAACACGGAGTAGTTCTAGTTGCTGAAACAGAAAAGATCATCGGCTACTCAATTTTGACCTGGGGCTGGGGAATTGAATCAGGCGGCCAAGAAGCACTGGTTGATGAAATGCTGATTGCTCCAGCTGAGCGCGGAAAAGGAATAGGTGAGCAGCTTCTTAAGGCCAGCCTAGAAAGTGCTAAGAGGCAAGGCGTGAAAGTTGTTTTTCTGGAAACCGAGAGAGACAATCCAAGATCGCGCGATCTTTACACCCGAGTGGGTTTTGAAGAAGAGAGCTCTATCTGGATGAGCTACCACTTCTAGCTAAACTCGACCACCAACTCAACTTCAACCGGTGCATCCAGTGGCAAAACCGCAACGCCAACTGCACTTCTAGCGTGAATTCCTCTGTCGCCGAATATTTGCTCCAGTAGTTCACTCGCTCCGTTAACAACCGATGGTTGCGCAGTGAAATCAGGAGCGGAAGAAACAAAACCAACCACCTTGACAACCTTGGTGACTCGATCTAGATCTCCAATGACACTCTTAACAGCCGCCACCGCATTCAAAGCACAAATCCTTGCAATTTCTTTTGCCTGGTCTGCACTCAAATCTTTTCCGACCTTGCCAGTGGCAACGAGCTTGCCATCAACCAGAGGAATCTGACCTGCTGTGAAAACCAAATTGCCAGAAACAACTGCGGGGACGTATGCCCCGGCCGGGGTTGCCACCTGCGGAAGAATTATGCCCAAATCACTGATTCGCTGATTGGCACTCATTCGGCCACTCGCTTGAAAAAGGCAATCAGGCCGCCCTGCGGACCGGTGATTACCTGGACCAGCTCCCAGCCCTGTTTGCCCCAGGTATTGAGGATTTCGGTTTCTTTATGCAGAAGTAGGGGCGTAGTTACGTATTCCCACTTGGTCATTCTCAGCTCCGTATCAGATTTGGCAAGGTAACCTAGAGTCTATGTCGAGCAAGCCATCCTCCTCGACGCTCGGAACCCTTCTAAAGTTCGGGTTTCTGAGC
>JACCDW010671581.1_pt1 | contig 12142 bp, 9 predicted proteins | sample 7449781 | NCBI WGS metagenome assembly JACCDW01 (sample SAMN15323449, study PRJNA562643) | freshwater metagenome | isolation source: river surface water | place: USA:Blue River Watershed | collected 2017-08-18
AGAAATACGGGCCACCAACGCATTGACAATTGGGGTGGCGACCAGACGGAAGGTGTCACATGTTGTGGGTTCATCATGCGTTCTCCCTAATTTGTCGACCGGTGAGCTTCAAGAATAAATCCTCTAAGTTGGCAGGGCGGTGCAAACTGCGAATGTGCGGCCACGCTTGCAAGGCGATCAAAAGTGGCTGCGCTTGGGCGGTGTAGAAAAACACGGTCTCACCACTGACTTCAACGCGCGCAGCGTGTTGCCGCAAACTTGAGTCGGGGGATGCCAGCGCCAATGCACCTTGGCCATACAACTCCACCACATCGGGTTCAAGGTGCGTTGCAATCAAATCGCGGGGTTTGCCTTCAGCAATTTTTTTGCCGTGGTCAATCACCAACAAGCGGTCGCACAAACGCTCGGCTTCGTCCATGAAGTGGGTGGTCAGCAAAATCGATTTGCCTTCTTGCATCAGCATTTGCAAACGCTCCCACATCAGGTGACGGGCTTGCGGATCGAGTCCCGTGGTGGGCTCGTCCAACATCAGCATCTGTGGTTGGTTGATGAGCGCCCGCGCCAAACTCAAGCGGCGTTTCATACCGCCCGACAACTCACCAGGCTTCGCTTTGGCTTTGCTGGTGAGTGCACCGAACTCCAACAAAGGCCCAATGCGCGCTTTGATATCGCGGTCTTTCATACCGAAGTAACGGCCATACACCAGCAAGTTTTCTTCGGCAGAGAAATCGGGGTCCAAGGTGTCCATTTGCGCCACCACGCCCAAACGAGCTTTGATGGCCAAGGCATCTTGAGGCATCGAAAAATTCTCGAAGTACGTGATGCTGCCTGCGTCGGGCGTTGTCAAACCCAAGCACATGCGCAAGGTGGTTGTTTTGCCAGCGCCATTGGGTCCGATGACGCCCAAACATTCTCCAGGCGAAATGTGGAAGGACAAATCGTCAACGACGGTGTTGTCACCGAAGCGCTTCACCAAGTTTTCAACATTCAATAAATACGACATGTCTTGATTGTGCCTCGCTGTCACTTGTATTTCGCTGACCTGATCTGGGTCGCTGCTGTTTTGGTGACACCCCTTGGGGTTTTGTCAATAATATGTATACTTATTAAAAGCCTCAAAGGAGACCCTCTTGAACCCCTCTCAGCCAGCCGACTCGCTGGGTCGCTTAGAAGACCTACCCGCTGACTACATTGCCGACATGACGGCTCTGTCGATCGCGCCTTTGTGGCCCCAATTAAGGGGCTTGCTACCCCGCGGCAAACCATCGCGCGCAACTCAGCCTTTTGTTTGGCGTTACCAAGATGTCCGCCCACAACTCATGCGTGCCGGCCAATTAACGCCCATAGAAAAAGCCGAGCGGCGCGTCTTGGTGCTTTGCAACCCGGGCCATGGCATTGAGAAGCTGGTGGCCACACCCACCATTTATGTCGGCATGCAATTGATCTTGCCGGGCGAAGTGGCGCCCAACCACCGGCACACGCCCAGCGCGGTTCGCTTTGTGGTGGAAGGCGACGGTGGCTTCACCACCGTACAAGGCGAGAAATGTCCGATGCACAAGGGCGATCTGATTCTGACGCCCGCCGGCTTGTGGCACGAACATGGCCATGAAGGCACCGGCCCCGTGGTGTGGCTCGATGCCCTCGACCTGCCCATGGTTTACAGCATGGAAGCTTCATATGCCATTGAGGGACCGTCACAAAATGCCAGCCCCGATTTGGACGCCTCTCAAACCAAATACCGCCGCGCCGGCTTGGTACCCTTTGGCTCATTGAGCCAAACAGCGCGAGCACCTTACCCACAAATTCGCTACCCCTGGGTGGACGTGCGCGAGGCCTTGAATGCACTCGACAAAGGCACACCCAAAGATGCGGCAGTGCAACTGGCTTATGTCAATCCAGAAACAGGCGCGCCTTGTTTGCCCACCTTGGGATTTTCTGCGCAGCTGCTTCGAGATGGCGCAGACTTTGTCCCACGCCCTCGCTCAGCCAGCTCGGTCATGCATGTCATTGAAGGTCGCGGCGAATCTGAAATTGATGGTGTGACTTTGAAATGGTCAGAAGGCGATACCTTGGCCATTCCCACCCACGCTCAAGTTCAACACCGCGCCAGCCATGGCAACGCCTACCTGTTCCATGTAGACGACGCGCCCACACAACGTGCTTTGGGCTTTTACCAAGAGTTTTAAGCACCCTTCTGTGCTTCCTTCAAAGCACTGGCTTGCAGGCCTCAAAGCGGGGTCAGCAAGCCTTCTACAATAGTCCTCCATGTGAAACGAGGGAGCTCGCGTGTCTGATCAATTGGCAGTATTGCCGCAATACCTCATGCCCAAGCAGGCCATGACCCGTTTGGCGGGCCGCATGGCCAGTGCTCAATGGGGCGGCTTCACCACGTGGGTCATCAAGCGCTTTGTCAAACGCTACCAAGTCAACATGGCAGAGGCTGTGCATGAAGACCCCGCTCATTACAAAAGCTTCAACGAGTTTTTTACACGCCCCCTGAAGGACGGCGTTCGTCCTATGGCGGCCAGCACCTGGGTTTGTCCCGTAGACGGCGCCATCAGTCAATGTGGCCCCATCGACAAAGACCAAATTTTTCAAGCCAAGGGCCATCAGTACAGCACCCGCGCCTTGGTGGGCGGCGATGAAGCATTGGCCGCGCAATTTCAAAACGGTCAATTTGCCACGCTTTACTTAAGCCCCCGCGACTATCACCGCATTCACATGCCCATCGCTGGCAAACTGCTGCGCATGATCCATGTGCCTGGCGATTTGTTTTCAGTGAATCCCACCACAGCACGTGGTGTGCCGGGCTTGTTTGCGCGCAACGAACGCGTGGTGTGTGAATTTGAAACCGCGCAAGGCCCCATGGTGTTGGTGCTCGTTGGCGCCACCATCGTGGGCAGCATGGCCACGGTTTGGCACGGTCAGGTCAACCCACCACGGCCGGGCATCGTGCGCGAGTGGCGTTACGACACTCAAAATGTGCAGCTGCAAAAAGGCGAGGAAATGGGCCGCTTCTTGTTGGGCTCGACTGTGGTCATGCTGTTTCCTCAAAACAGCATTCAGTTTCCGGCCGATTGGCTCAGCACTCGCCCACTGCAAATGGGCGAGGCGATGAGCAGCCAGTAAGGTTCGGTTAAATTTCGATTTTGGAGCCCAATTCCACCACCGAGTTGTTGGGCAACTTCAGAAATTCGGCCGCTGCACTGGCGTTCAAGTGCATTTGCGCAAACAGCTTTTCACGCCAAGTGGCCATGCCACCCCCGATGGTGGGAATGACAATGTCGCGTGACAAGAAGTAGCTGGTGGTCATGGGATCAAGTTCCGCACCATGGCCTTTGAGGCTTTCTAAAGCCTTCGGCAAATCGGGATCGTTCTTGAAGCCATAGTTGACGATCACTTGCCAGCAATCGTGGCCCAAAGGTTCAATTTCCAAACGCTTGTTCATGCCAATCCATGGCACTTCTTGGCTGCGAACCGTGACAAACAAATTTTGACGGTGCAACACCTTGTTGTGCTTCAAGTTGTGCAGCAATGCATTGGGCACATTGCCAGGCTCGGCGGTTAAAAACACGGCCGTGCCTTCAACTCGAACGGGTGGTGCGACAAAAATGGCGTCCAAGAAATCGACCAAACTGAACGACTCTGCTTTGAGTGAGTTGTTTAGCAAGCGACGGCCATCACTCCATGTGAGCATGAGCAAGAAAATACCGCCGCCAATGACCAAGGGGAACCAGCCCCCTTCGAAGAACTTGAGCAAATTGGACGCCCAGAACGCAAAGTCAACAATGAAGAAGAACCCTGTTGCGCCAATGCACAAGTAAAGCGGCATGTTCCAGTTGTAACGAATCACAAAGAAGGTCAGCACGGTTGTAATGAGCATGTCGGTACACACCGCAATGCCATATGCCGCTGCCAAATTGCTGGACGATTTGAACAAAGCCACCGCCAACACAATCAGCACAAACAAGCCCCAGTTCACAAAGGGCATGTAAATCTGGCCGGTTTCTTTGACACTGGTGTGCAAGACCTGCAAACGGGGCAAGTAGCCCAATTGAATGACTTGCTTGGTCACGCTAAAGGCGCCCGTGATCAAAGCCTGCGAGGCAATGACGGTGGCCATGGTGGCCAAGCCCACCAGCGGAATGAGGGCCCACTCAGGCGCCATCATGTAAAAGGGATTTTTGACAGCGCTAGGGTCGCTCAACAACAAAGCGCCTTGCCCAAAATAGTTCAAGGTGAGCGCTGGCATCACCACCGTGAACCAAGCCACACGGATGGGCTTTTTACCAAAGTGGCCCATGTCCGCATACAAAGCTTCACCACCTGTGACACACAAAACCACTGCACCCAAAATGATGAAAGTGGTGCCGGGGTTCTCCCACATGAAGGTCACGGCAAAGTGCGGGCTGACAGCCCACAAAATTTCGGGGTGCGACGCGATGTGATACAGGCCCAGAACGGCAATGGCAACGAACCAGACCAGCGTGATAGGGCCAAAAAACTTGCCAATGCCTGCCGTGCCTCTTTTTTGAACGGCAAACAAACAAAACAAAATGATGAGCGTGAGCGGAATGACCGCTTTCTTAAAAGCAGGCGAGATCACCTCTAAGCCTTCAACCGCTGACAACACTGAAATAGCCGGCGTGATGACGCCATCGCCATAAAACAAACATGTGCCAAAGATGCCCACCATCAGCAACACTTTGCGTAGCCTGGGTTTGTCCTTGACCGACTGAGAGGCCAGCGCCAACATGGCCACCAAACCGCCTTCACCGTGGTTGTCCGCGCGCAGCACCAAAGTCACGTATTTGACCGAGACGATGGTGGTCAAGGTCCAGAAAAAGATCGACAGGATGCCGTATATGTTGTCAGGGGTAAAAGGCACATGGCCGGAGCCAAAAACCTCTTTCAAGGCATACAGCACACTGGTGCCAATGTCGCCGTACACCACACCAATGGCGCCCAATGTCAGGGCGGCGATAGAAGATTTGCTAGAAGAAGACACAAAAAATCAGCCCAGCAGCAAGACTGGGCTCTTGTTCAGATTGACCGCGATTCTGCGCCTGTTTTTGAATCTTGACCATGGAGGCCAAGCTCTAAAAGACAGCGCTGTCTAGAATTGTTGCACTGCAGCAACTGGCCAGGCTTTTAGACTACTTTAGTCGTAAACCTCAGCCTCAGGGTCGGTGGCTTCCAACTCATAACTGGCGGCCAGCATGGCCAATCGGCCGATGACGCCGTACATGTAGAAGCGGTTGGGCACACTGGCGCCAGGCTTCATACCAGGTTGGGGCAAATGCGGGGTTTCGGCAAAGGCCAAGGGTACAAAGCTGGCACCTGGGGCATTGAGGTTTTCGTCCACACCACGTTCTGCATGAACGCGGTAGAAACCGCCCACCACATAACGGTCCATCATGTAGACGACCGGCTCGGCCACGGCATCGTTCATGCGCTCGTTGGTGAGCACGCCTTCTTGAATGATGACATCGCTAACCACCTGACCGTCTTTGATGACGCTCATCTTGTTGCGTGTTTTGCGGTTCAGCAGGTCCAAATCAGACACATCTCGAACGGTCATGATGCCCATGCCGTAGGTGCCGTTGTCGGCCTTCACCACCACGAAAGGCTTTTCATTGATGCCGTACTCTTTGTACTTGCGCTTGATCTTGGTGAGCAAGGCGTCCACGTTGCTGCGCAATGCCTCGATGCCGATGCCCTCTGCAAAATTGACGTCACCGCATTGGCTGAACATGGGATTGATGAGCCAGGGATCGATGCCCAACAACTTGCCAAAGCGCTTGGCCACTTCTTCGTAGCTTTGAAAGTGCAAAGTTTTGCGCCGCACACTCCAACCCGCATGCAGGGGTGGCAACAGATGCTGCTCGTGCAACTCTTCCAAAATACCAGGCGCGCCAGCTGACAAATCGTTGTTCAGCAGAATGGTGCAGGGGTCAAAGTCTTTCAGGCCCACGCGGTGTTTGGTGCGAAGCACTGGCTCTAAGGTAACCTGAAAGCCACCGGGCAATTCAATGGTGGTGGCTTCCTTGATTTCTGGGTTGATGGAACCAATGCGCACATTCAGGCCCGCCATGTGGAAGATGCGCTGCAACTGCACCACATTGCTCAGGTAAAACGTGTTGCGGGTGTGGTTCTCAGGAATGATCAAGAGGTTCTTGGCTTCTGGACAGATTTTTTCGATGGCCGCCTGCGCCGCTTGCACCGCCAAAGGCAACATTTCATCCGACAAATTGTTCCAACCACCCGGAAACAAATTGGTGTCGACAGGCGCCAGCTTGAAGCCCGCATTGCGGATGTCTACCGAGGTGTAAATGGGCGGTGTGTGCTCCATCCACTCCAAGCGAAACCAACGCTCAATGGCGGGCATGGAGTCGAGCACACGTTGCTCGAGTTCGTTGATGGGGCCGTTCAAGGCCGTGACTAAGTGCGGAACCATAAGCGCCTTGTGTGTAATTAATTTCGAACTTCGCCTTCGCCCAGTACCACGTACTTGAGCGAGGTGAGTCCTTCAATGCCAACGGGTCCACGGGCGTGGAACTTGTCGGTGGAAATGCCAATTTCTGCACCCAAACCAAACTCAAAACCGTCGGCAAAACGGGTGCTGGTGTTGACCATCACGCTGGCTGAATCGACCTCGCGCAAAAACCGCTGCGCATGCATGTGGTTGCGCGTCAGGATGGCATCGGTGTGATGACTGGAATAGTGATTGATGTGGGCGATGGCCTGATCCAAGCCCTCCACCACTTTGATGCTGATGATGGGCGCCAAATATTCTTCGTACCAGTCTTGTTCAGTGGCCTCGACCAAATTCGTACCTGCCACCTGAGACAAGATGACTTTTGACTTGGGGCAGCAACGCATTTCAACGCCCTTTTCAGCATAAATTTTGCCAATCTGAGGCAAAAATTCTGCGGCCACGCCTTGGGCCACCAACAAACCTTCACTGGCATTGCAGGGACTGTATTTCTGGGTTTTGGCGTTGTCTGCCACTTTCACGGCCATCGCCACATCACAGGGGTCGTCGACGTAGGTGTGACAGTTGCCATCGAGGTGTTTGATGACGGGCACTTTGGCATCGCGGCTGATGCGCTCTATGAGGCCCTTGCCGCCGCGAGGAATGATGACGTCCACATAGGCGGGCATGGCAATCAGGTGGCTCACTGCTTCGCGGTCGGTGGTTTGCACCAATTGGACGGCATCGGCCGGTAAACCCGCTTCTTGCAAGGCTTGCTGCACCAACAAGGCCAGCGCCTTGTTGGATTCAATGGCTTCGGAACCACCCCGCAAAATGCAAGCGTTACCGCTTTTGATGGACAGGCTGGCCGCTTCGATGGTGACGTTGGGACGACTTTCGAAAACCATGCCGAAGACCCCAATGGGGACTCGCATCTGGCCCACACGAATGCCACTGGGTTGTTGTTTCATGCCAATGATTTCACCAATGACGTCGGGCATGGCGGCCAATTGTTCACAACCTTCGGCGCAGGTGGCCAAGACCTTGGGGCTAAGGCGCAAGCGGTCGACCATGGGCGCTGACAAACCTGCCGCTTCAGCGCGGGACAAATCTTTGGCGTTGTCGGCCTGCAAGGCTTGCGAGTTTTCACGCAACAAGGCCGCCAAGCGTTTCAAGGCCAGGTTCTTGGAGGCTGTGGAAGCGCGGGCCATGGCCGCCGATGCTGTCTTGGCGCGTTGACCCAATGCAAGCACATGAGCTTGCACTGACTGAGGCGAAACATCGGCAGGTGAGGGGTTAGCAGTTAAAGGCGCGTTCATGCCGCCATTTTCGCACTCTTGTGGGCATAAGTGGCAACTGGCCCAAAGTCTTTGAACGGGATGTTTGACTTAGGTCTTGGGTGAACACGCACTGGCCACACGCAAAGCCAGTCTGTGCAAGGCCTGCCAGGGGTCGGTGGGCCAATCGGCCACTTTCAAGCCCTTCACAATGCCATCGACTTGGTGGGCGTTTTGTAGCAATTGGGCCAAGCGGGTTGCTGAAAGCTTGGGCAAAACACGTTCAAACAGCTTTTCGCGGACACCCCAAATTCGCTGTTCTCGAAGGGCCATGGGCATGGGCCTGCCATCAGCGATGGCGTCTTTGACGCGCTTCAGCGCTCGAATGTCTTCGGCCAAGGTGTAATGCACCAAGACGGCGGCCTCGCCCTCGGCTTGAAGCCCATCCAACATGCGCTGAACTCGGGGAATTTGGCCCGCCAGCACCGCCTCGGACAATTTAAAAACATCGTAGCGCGCCACATTCAAGACGGCGCTTTCAACTTGCGCGAGGCTGAGCTCACCTTCTGGATACAGCAAGCCCAACTTCTGGATTTCTTGATGCGCCGCCAGCAGGTTACCTTCCACCCGATCGGCAAAAAACTGCAAGCAGGCCTGACCTTCTTGTCCAGCCGCCACACATTGATTTTGCAATTTCAAACGCTGCGCGATCCATTGTGGCAATTGCGCGCGCTCTACCGTATCCACTTGCAATGTGACGCCAAATTGGTCCAATGCGCCAAACCACGCCCCTTTTTTGGTGGGATTGTCCAGTTTGGGCAGAATGAACAAAGTCAAAGTGCTGTCGTTGCCTTCTGCACTTTGCGCCAACTGCTGAATCATGGGGCTACCCTCTTTGCCGGGCTTGCCGGATGGAATTCGAATTTCCAACATTTGTCGATCGGCAAACAAGCTCAAAGAGCCGCCAGCCGCCAAGACCTCGCTCCAATCAAAGTGCGCACCCGACACCACATGCACACTGCGCTCGGTGTAGCCCTGCGCTCGAGCTGTGGCCCGAATGACATCGGCGGCCTCTTGCACCAGCAAGGCTTCATCGCCATGCAGGGTGTACAAACTGCGCATTCCTTTTTGTAAATGCGCTTGAAGTTGAGACAAGGCCAGTTGCATCGGTCAATGGCACTTTAAATGGGCATGCGTCACAAATACCTGCTGGCGGTCAAATCGATTTGACAGCCGCCAAGCGGCGCATGATTTGTTGCACGATGTCAATTTGCATGTCGCGGTACATCATGTTTTCTTCAATTTCTTTTGACAAAGCCGCTGTTTCAACGAAACTCAAATCGCGTTGTTGAATCAACTCAACCTCTGGAATCAAGGTTTTGTTTTGCGGTGTTCTCAAACGAAATTTGACCTTCAAACGCAACTGAAGTTCTCTGACTTGACCAGAAGCATTCAAGCCCACCACGATGCGTTCTTTGGTTTCAGAAATGACTTCTAGGACGACATCTGCTTTGGCAATGTCCTTTGGATCAGAAATCAAAAGTAAATTTGCATTGCTGGCCAAGTTTCTATTCAGATCTGCAATCAATGCAGACTGACGCGGCAAAATCAAATGCAATGATTTAAAAGGCAAATCTGCCGCTTGTCGCAATTTAAAACCACAACCGGCAAGTCCCGACACCATGAAGGCGCCAGCGCCAAGCACGCCTAAAAAGTGACGCAAGGCGATACGACGTGACAGTGTTGGGTTCATGGTTTTCTTTGATGTCAATGTGATGAAAGCTTAGACGATGAAGGTCTAGATCACCACATTGACCAAGCGACCTGGCACCACAATGATTTTCTTGGGCGCAGCACCGGCGCCTTGCTTTGTGACTTGCTCGTGCGCCGCCGCCGCTTGCTCAATCGACGCTTTGTCGGCATTGGCCGGCACCGTGAGCGAGCCACGCAGCTTGCCGTTGATTTGCAACATGAGTTCAATTTCGTCACGCTGCAAAGCTGTTTCGTCCACAGACGGCCAAGCCACATCGAGCAAATCGCCGCAGCAGGCAGCGTAGCCCAACTCGTTCCACAACTGGAATGCCAAGTGGGGGCAAGCAGGGTACATGACGCGCAACAAAATGGAATAGCACTCAGCCAAGGCTGCGTTGTCGTTCACGTCTTTGGATGCAGACAGTGGCGAATCTTCCAGCGTGTTGAGCATCTTCATGAGTGCCGACACCACGGTGTTGTATTGCATGCGCTCGTAGTCGTAATTGGCTTGTCGCAACACCGAGTGAATTTCAAGACGAAGTTTTTTGGCTTCGGCACTGAAGGTGATGGGCTGGGAACGGTCAACGCCTAAGCCCACTTTCAAAGCGCTCTCCACTTTGACCGCGTAATTCCAAACGCGACGCACAAAGCGATAGCTGCCTTCCACCGCGGCATCGTTCCACTCCAAGGTGGCTTCGGGTGGTGCGGTGAACATGGTGTACAGACGTGCTGTGTCGGCACCATATTTTTCAATCAGGTCTTGTGGATCGACACCATTGTTCTTCGACTTGGACATGGTGCCCACGCCTTCGTAGTCGATGGCAGTGCCCACCGGCAAATCGCCCACCGCATTTTTCAAACGTGCGCCGATCACTTTGCCGTCGTCGGCCAACACATGCTCGACATCGTGAGGCCAGAAATAATCTTTGCCACCTTTGTCGGTGCGGCGAGAGTAAATGTGATTCAGCACCATGCCCTGTGTGAGCAATTTGGTGAAAGGTTCGTCCACCTTGACCAGCCCTAAATCACGCATGACCTTGGTCCAGAAGCGCGCATACAGCAAGTGCAAAATGGCGTGCTCAATGCCGCCAATGTACTGGTCCATCGGCATCCAGTAGTCGGCGCCTTCGGCCACCATCATGTCGGTGTTCTTGGGATCGCAATAACGCATGAAGTACCAAGACGAATCGACAAAGGTATCCATGGTGTCGGTTTCGCGGCGAGCAGGTTTGCCGCACACGGGACACACCACACCGGCGTGGAATCCTTCGTGTTTGTGCAGTGGGTTGCCCGAGCCATCGGGAATGCAATCTTGTGGCAAAACCACGGGCAAATCTTTTTCGGGCACGGGCACTGCACCATGCTCATCGCAATGGATGATCGGAATGGGGGTGCCCCAATAGCGCTGGCGGCTGATGCCCCAGTCACGCAAACGCCAAGTGGTTTTCTTCTCGCCCAAACCTTTGGCAGCCAAGTCGGTCGCAACGGCTTCTAAAGCGTCTTTGAAGTTCAGGCCATCGTAGGGGCCAGAGTTGACCAAAACGCCGTTGACCTTGTCGGCAAAACCATCCTGCCATTCTGTGTGGCTGAACGTCACGCCTTTGGAAGCCACCACTTGTTGGATGGGCAGTTGGTATTTGAGCGCAAACGCAAAGTCGCGCTCGTCGTGGGCTGGTACGCCCATGACAGCACCATCGCCATAGCTCATGAGGACGTAATTGCCCACCCACACTTCCACAGGCTTGCCTGTGAGCGGATGCGTGACGGACAAACCGGTGCGCATGCCTTCTTTTTCTTTGACAGCCAACTCGGCTTCGGTGGTACCGCCTTTTTGACACGTCTCGATGAATGTGGCCAAGGCGGGTTGCGTCAGCGCAGCGTGCGCAGCCAATGGATGCTCAGGCGCCACCGCACAGAAGGTCACGCCCATGATGGTGTCGGGGCGTGTGGTGAACACAAACATCTTGCCATCTTGAATCAGCTGTCCGTCTGCGCCGCGAATGTCGTGCGGAAAAGCAAAGCGCACACCCGTGGACTTGCCAATCCAATTTTCTTGCATGAGCTTCACGCGCTCGGGCCAACCGGGCAACTTGTCGCCCGTGACAAAGTCAAGCAGCTCTTCGGCGTAATCGGTAATCTTCAAATAGTAGCCAGGGATCTCGCGCTTCTCGACCACCGCACCCGTGCGCCAGCCTTTGCCGTCAATCACTTGTTCGTTGGCCAACACGGTTTGATCAACTGGGTCCCAATTGACCACTTGCGTTTTGCGATAAGCCACGCCCTTTTCGAGCATCTTCAAGAACAACCACTGATTCCACTTGTAATAGCTGGCATCACAGGTGGCCACTTCGCGGCTCCAGTCGATGGCCAAGCCCATGGCCTGCATCTGCTTCTTCATGTAAGCGATGTTTTCGTAGGTCCACTTAGCAGGCGGCACACCATTTTTGAGCGCAGCGTTTTCGGCAGGCAAGCCAAAGGCGTCCCAGCCCATGGGCATGAGCACGTTGTAACCGTTCATGCGCAAATAGCGCGTGAGCATGTCGTTGATGGTGTAGTTGCGCACGTGGCCCATGTGCAGCTTGCCGCTGGGGTAGGGCAGCATGGAGCAGGCGTAAAACTTCTTTTTGCTGGCGTCTTC
>JACCDW010881657.1_pt1 | contig 12142 bp, 11 predicted proteins | sample 7449781 | NCBI WGS metagenome assembly JACCDW01 (sample SAMN15323449, study PRJNA562643) | freshwater metagenome | isolation source: river surface water | place: USA:Blue River Watershed | collected 2017-08-18
GAAGTTCAAAAAATGGACATTTTTAAAAATGTCCAAATAGTGTATGTCAAAGAAACTTTTGAAAAAAGGGTATTTTTTGAACAATCCATCCCATAAAGGTTTGTTTCACTTTTCACAGAAAAAATAACACAAATCATAAAAATGAGACCATGCAGTTTTTTGGGTGACATATAGCTAAGTATAGCAAATAATTGCTACATCCGCATGTCATAAATGCTACCAATCGGTTACATCAATATGATAAATCGTCTTGTGTAAAATGCTACAAAAAAAACACAAATGCGATAAACTATTTAGGAAAATTATATTGATATATTTTAAAGATGGATGAACCATTTAAATATATATGTGAGGATTGTGATTACTCAACCACACATAGAGGTGATTATCGTAGCCATTGTAATTCTATAAAACACCATAAGAATACAAATAATATTGAAGCGATTCATTGTATTCAACAACAATGGACATGCGATACTTGTGGAAAAGAATATTCACATCGTCCAAGTTTAGTTAGACACAAGAAAACATGTAAACAAATAAAGTTTAATATTCCAGAACCACAAATACAACCTGTTCAAGGGCTAACAGCAGAAGATATAAAAATGATTATGTTTCAAATGTTTGATATGATGAAACAATGTAATAACACAAATACAACTAACAATAATACAATAAACAATAATAATAATGGAACAATAAATAATAATCATTTTAATTTAAACTTCTTTTTAAATGAACAATGTAAAGATGCAATGGATATAAATGAATTCATTGATTCAATTGAAGTATCATTACACGATTTAGAAGAAACAAGTCGATTAGGATATGCAGAAGGAATTAGTCGTATAATTGTCAACAATTTAAAACAATTGGATATTTATAAAAGACCGATTCATTGTAGTGATGCAAAACGAAATGTCTTATATATTCGTAATTTAATGCAATGGATGAAAGATACAGAAGAACATAAAGTAATGAAAAAAGTGATTGATCGAGTAGCAATGAAGAATGTGGCAAAGATAAATGATTGGAAGAATGCAAATCCAGGATGTGACGAATATGATTCAAGAAAACGTAGTACATATTTAACAATAGTTCAAAATGCGATGTCAGGAGCAACTGAAGAGCAACAAATATCAAATACAAATAAAGTGATAAATAATATATCAATTGAAACTTCAATAAATAAGGATAAAATTCTTAAACAATAAGATAAAAAATTTTGGTTTTTTATTTTATAGTAATATATATTAAATGACTAAAAAAGAAGAAAATTCTGATATTGTACCCTTCATCGAAAGAAAAATTCATTTCTTTCAGGATACTATTCAGAAGACAATTATAAATACACATAGAAACAAATTATTAGATGTTTTAGGGACAAGTGAAGTAAATGCCTGTATCCGTCATATCCAGAATTTATCTTCCCAACTTCAAAATTTAAACCCTAATCCGTCTGAAACAGCCATAAATACACTTCAGAATATTAACACTGAATTGTCTTCTATTTTTAAGATGTTTGGTACAGAGTCTTTGGATGATTTACTTTGGGTATGTTTTGGTAGTAATGACCCATCAGTATATACTTTAACCCCAATAGAAAAATCTATTTTCGATTTATTAAAACGATATTTTCATCCAATTAGTTACAAGGTAGTTGGAAATACACAAGTAAAAAAAGAATTAGAATGTACGGATGTTAGTTCAAAAAAATTTAATATGAAAGTTTATAGTATCCAAGTTAATATATATAATAATAAACTAAAAAAAGCATTAGTTATTACTGGATTGTTAGATAATATTATGATTAATTTGTTAAAAAACAAATATATAGATGAGATTAGAGAATCGTTAATAATGAATGAATCTTTTTTTTCAAGATATACAAATTCATTAATGTTAAAGGACTACTTAACTAACACATCCATTCAACTTATTGAAAAATATGCAGGATATAAAAGTAATTTATCATCCATAAAATCTAAAACATTGAATCAAATGGTTTCTGAGTTTGTACAATCTGATTTATATGTAAAACGTTTGACAATTATTCAATTATTAATCGACGATACATGTCACGAAAATCAATATAAAGCATATTTATTATACGATTTATTGTCAAATGAGTCGAATAATGATGTTGATACAAAAGAACAAATTCTATTATTTGATAGTTTACCATGGTCAATAAAAGAGTATTTCAAGGAGGCAATGAAACAGACAATAGAGTATACAAGTAGTTTAACGAATATAGACCATAATAAAATACCCTTAGAACAACAAATATGTTTGATGAAAGCACCGGATTCCGTGAAGGAGAAGGCAATATTAAAGTTAAAGGAGTTAAAGGCAAAAACGGACGATTCGGGTTCAAAAGCACGTCAATATTTAGAGGGTCTATTGCGTATTCCATTTGGTACATATCGTAGAGAGCCAATTTTAACAATCATGGATACAATAAAAGATAAATTTATGAATATGGTAAAAATGAAGCAAGTTAAGGTGCCGATAGAGAAGGATAGTTATACAAGTTTAGAAATCGTAAAATATTTAGGGGCACGGGAAATAAATAAATCAAAGCCAGAGTTGTTAGATATGATAAATCAATATAATATAAAATTAAAGGAACAAAAACAACCTTTAATTCGTGTTAATAAAAAGTCAAAGGAACAATTAAAAGAAGAAATTATTAATTATGAAAAAAAATATAATTCGGATGTTAGTTTAGAGGCCTCTTATAATCAAATTAATGAATATATGAAATCAATAAGAACTATTTTAGACAAATCGATTTATGGACATGACAAAGCAAAACGACAAGTGGAACGCATTATAGGTCAATGGATAAATGGAACACAGGAAGGATATTGTATTGGATTTGAAGGTTCTCCTGGTGTTGGTAAGACGTCTCTTGCCAAAAAGGGACTTGCCTATTGTTTACAAGATGAAAATCAAAAATCTAGACCATTTGGAATGATTCAATTAGGTGGTGATGCAAATGGTTCGTCAATTCACGGGCACTCTTACACATATGTAGGAAGTACTTGGGGATCAATTGTACAAATATTAATGGATACAAAGTGTATGAATCCGATTATACTGATAGATGAGGTGGATAAGATATCAAAGACGGAACAAGGGCGTGAAATAGTGGGAATACTAACACATTTGTTAGATCCGAGTCAAAATGATAGTTTTCAGGATAAGTATTTTGCAGGGATCAATTTGGATTTATCAAAGGCGCTTTTTATTTTATCTTACAATGATGTAGATGCGATAGACCGTGTATTGTTAGATAGAGTTCATAGAATTCGATTTGATAATTTAAGTATAGAAGATAAATTGGTAATATCAAAGAACTATCTACTTCCAGAAATATACGGCAAGTTCGGTTTGCAAGAAATGCTAATTTTCAATGAAGAGACGTTAAAGTTTATTATAGAAGAATATACGGCGGAACCAGGTGTTAGAAAGTTGAAGGAAGTTTTAAGTGAGATAGTAGGAGAAATAAATTTAGATATTTTGAAGAATTTCGATAACAAATATGAAATCCCAATAAAAATAACGATTGAAGATATTAAAAATAAGTATTTTAAAGAAAAGTATGAAGTTAAGAGCATAAAAATTCATAAAGAAAATAGAGTTGGGACCATAAATGGACTATGGGCGAATGCACAAGGTCGTGGCGGTGTGATACCAATCCAGGCAAAATGGCGTCCAAGTGAGAAATTCTTGGGACTACACTTGACAGGGATGCAAGGGGATGTAATGAAGGAGTCTATGAATGTTGCACTAACATTAGCATGGAATATGACAAATAGTAATATAAAGGATGAGTTGATGAAATATAATTTAGTGAACGGTGTACATGTGCATTGTCCAGAGGGAGCAACGCCGAAAGATGGACCTTCAGCAGGAACAGCAATAACAGTAACAATATATAGTTTATTTAACAATAGAAAGATAAAGAATACAATAGCAATAACAGGTGAAATAAATTTGGATGGACATGTAACAGAAATAGGTGGATTAGATTTGAAAATATTGGGTGGAATAAAAGCAGGTGTAAAGGAGTTTATATATCCAAAAGAGAATCATAAGGATTATGTAAAGTTTGAAAAGAAATATGGAAATACTGATTTGGTAAAAGATATAATTTTCCATGAAGTAGAACATGTGAATGAAGTATTGGAATTAGTATTTGAATAATATATTATATACAGAATATTTTTATTATATATATAATATAATGGATTCATCTTTAAAAAAGAATTTAGTCAATGTGTTGTCATTTTATTCGCCTATTTTGATTTCGATGAGTGTATTAATGTTTTCTATTCTATCAAATACGATAGGGAAGGCATTATTTTATATTTTTTGGCTATTTATAGCAACTGTCATAAGAATGGGTATATCATATGCAATTAATAGTCGAAACACTGACCAAATGTTTGTATTGCCAGAAATATGTTCCTTAGGAGAATTAATGCCTTTTAGTGGTCCAACATATAGTACATATATATTATGTTTTACATTTATGTATTTTATGATGCCAATGTTTATAACAAATAACGTGAATTACATTTTATTGACATTTTTCATTATTTATATTGTTTTTGATATAATGGTCAAGGCAACAAATCAGTGTTTAAAAGCCGCACCGGCAATTATCGGGGATATTATCGGAGGCTTAGGATTTGGCGCAGCTCTTATTGGTCTTCTATATAGTACCCCAGTTAGAAAATATTTGTATACAAGTGACACTTCAAATGGAAAAGACGTATGTAGTATGCCTTCAAAACAACAATTTAAATGTAATGTATATAAAAATGGCGAATTAGTATCATCATCTATTAATTAAATTCATCTTCTTCAGAATCAGAATCATAAAAAATAATTTTATTTAGGTCAGTTTTGTCTTCAAATGTTCCAGTGTACTCACCGATGACTGTTTTCGTATTCAAATCGAATACATTCCCATTACTAGCTCTACCATACTTCGTACCGTTATAGAAAAATGCCTTTGCCTTAAGCTTAGGCATATATTCGTTTTCCATAGATTTCCAAAATTCCCTAAAGGATTCATTTTCTTCGGCCATAGTTCTGTTAGAATTATTAGATTCAATTTCCTGTCCAATGAAATACATAAATTTTTCTGGAAAATATTGATACCAGAATGAACTGCCAACATTCTCAGTTAAGAACCTCAAAGGTTTGATAATAATCATTGCATTTTTTAAAGAATTATCATTAAGTTGTCCACTATATATTTTCTTCGGAAGTGCACTTGATTGATATATTGTTGAAGAAATTAAGTCAATATGTATTTGTTTATTTGAATCAATTATAAGATTATAAATTTCATAACCACCATTAACTTTCATAAACTTAAATGTTTCTTCAACAATATTCGAACCACCTCTCTTATGTTTTCTTGAAAGACGTTTACGATTTCTCTTTTGTTTCCTAGTCCTAATCATATAATATCATAATAAATTAATTCGGTTGATGTCTTTTACAAAATCCATTATTAGCATCTAGACCACATGGAGAACCTTTATTTTTACCAGCTTTTAATATAACTTGACAAAATTGTGGTATGAATCCAATACCCTTAGAATGCATTTTTTTCAATGTATTAAGCATAATTAGTTGATGTGCATGACAATATGTCTTATGTGTAAAATAATTGTGTAAAAATGGGCCATCATTACAATCAACAGAAATGTATCTTTTACCAATATATTTTTTGTACTTATCTGCATCACTACAAAAATCACATTGATTAATATCGGTTATTTTATGGTTCATCGGATGTTTATAATTATAGAAACTGTAATCTGTATTCAGAGATAAGTCATCGGTGTTAATACCATAAATCTTTTTATCTACAATTTCAGGGCGATAAGGAAGACATTCAGATTGTAGTCTACGACAATAAGGACATTTAATATAAAACCAATGTGTTTCTAAAAAATTACGATATTCATCTTTTTTGTAATTTAAGACGCTCGCATATTTATTAAGAACATTTTTTTGGTTATAAATTTCATCAAAGATAGGTTTATAGTTAAATTTATGACCACATACTAATTGAACATAATTAGGTTCTAATGGCATAAATGAAATGAGACATAAGTTATCTTCATCTAAGGATTCTTCATCATTCGAAGATTTTTTTAATTCTCCAAAAAAATCAATAGGTTCTTCAAATTGTATATTATAATTCATTACATTATTAAGTAAAATTATCTTTATATTTATTCTATAAATAGTTTATAGAATGTCACCAAATACTTGGGGTCAACCAACCTGGTGTTTTTTACACACATTTGCAGAGAAAATTAAAGAAGACAACTATATTGCGTTAAGAGATGAAATATTTGCTCTTATAAGAGAACTATGTGGAAATTTACCTTGTCCTGATTGTACTCAACATGCAACTAGACATATGGCAAATGTAAATAAAGACAAATTGGTGACAAAAAAAGATTTACAGAATTTTTTATTTATGTTTCATAATTATGTAAATCAGAGAAAAAAGGTACCATTATTTAAATATGAGGATTTACAAAAGACATATGAAGTAAAAAATATAGTACAAACATATAATAATTTTGCTGCAAATTTTCATACAAGGGGAAATATGAATTTAATTTCAGAATCGTTTCGTAGAAAACAATTTTTAGAAAGACTTAGGGCATGGATGATTAAAAATCACCATATTTTTAACTAAATTTCAATAAACTTAATGGTATTTGTTGATTATATTCTTTTAATATTGCAATATTATCATCTACTACTATGCTATCATATAACTCCAATGAATTTTCTATATTTGTTATATTGTCTTCCATAAAAATGGTATCCATAAACAAAGCATAACGATTTATGCCATTATCATGACATATATTATTATGAATTGAACTATATAGTAAATGAAAACACATCAAGTATCCATATTTAGTGTCGGATTTAGGTAATCCAAATATATTATGAATTTTAGATACGGAAAGTACATCCGTAGAATAACCGACATCAGGGCTATTAATTTCCTTTAAGTTTCCGTAATCTGTCTTATAAGAAATTGACCCAAAAATATAATTTTCAACAAATAATTGCGTTACACAAGGATCTATTTGCAAATCATAAATAGAGCCGATAGAAGCAATTTCAGTAAATAATCCAAACCAAAAACGTGTATTATGAATTAGTTCTTGTTTGCAAATATCTAAATTAGATATATTGACAAATAAAATAGGTTTATTTTTATAAATTCCTTTTAGTTCAATATTTTCTAAGTCTAGAGAAGGTATTTTTAGGTAATTTAATATACGGAAGACATAGTCAATGACTACTTCTTCTAATACAGTGTCATTGATAACAGTAATTTCTGGAAGTCTTAATAGACCAGATAAAGGTTTTTCTAGGAGGAACTGAACAAAGGGATACCGACCTTCATAACAAATATTATAACAAATAATTTGAAATGTTAATGGTTCGGGAGAATGTATGTTACTAAAATAATCACGTGATAGATGTTTTTCAACTGAATATATATATTCCATAATTTATATAATATACATATTTATATTTATACATATTTATTGCAATATTTATTGCAATTATACATTGTTAGATGTTAACTTTATAGTATCTAGGTATTATAAAAGAAGTTAATAATAAAAATGCATAAAATGCTAAATAAATGCCATAATTGTCCATTTGGAACCCATAAAAATTTAAAATTTTGGAAATACAATAAAAGAATATAAAAGATAATCCAATTCCAGAAATAACAGATGATGTTGAAGACATTTCTAATATATTAAAACAATTTAAAAATATTTTAGATTATATATATAAAATGAATACAACATCTTCCCAAGTAGATCAACGAGCAGAATTGATCCAAAATATTAAGGAATGGATTAAATTAGATACTGAAATTTCCAAATTAAAGGCTGAAGTAAAGCTACGTGATACAAAGAAGAAGGCACTTACAACTTCACTTGTTACGATTATGAAAAATAATAAGATAGACTGTTTTGATATGACTGGAGGTGCATTAGTGTATAAACAAGAAAAGAAGAAGAAACCGTTAACCGGAAAAACATTATTAACGGCATTAAATAAATATTATAAGGATGAACCTGATGTTGCAAAAGAACTAACAAAATACATTTTAGATAATCGTGAAATAGAAGTTAAAGAAACTGTGGTAATGAAATCAATAGATAAAGACAAAGATAAGGAACCAAAATAAATAATAAATAATAAATGCTTTTTTATAAATAAATACTTATAAATAAATACTTATAAAAAATGAATATAATTAACACATATGTTCAACAAACCATTTCTCAGAACAAGTTTCTGCTAACACGCCATCTGCATATATACCATATTCTTCAGTTTCATTTTCATTTTCTAAAACTAAATGGTAATAGATATACATATCATTGTCTTCGATTTTTTCAAATTTATCGGAAAGACCGGCTAATTCAAGTTTCTTTCCTTCAACAACAAGTCTGTCTAAACTTACATCATTAGTCTTATATTTTTCTAATATGTCATTGCTTAGTTCATCGACTAAAATAGAATGACCACCAGTAACAGTAAGGTCGCCGCCTTTGATTTTAAACATACAATTTTTCCATTTATCAGGATTGTTAGTCATAGGTCTGCATTTGACATATTTAACGGCTTTATATCCATGTTCAAGAGTTTTTACTAAATCGCCAACACAGAGTTCTTCAATAGGTTTTAAGACATCATCAATGCAAAGAATTTTTGTACCTTTGTTGTAACAAGTTGGGTCAGCTATCGGGGATACACTAACATCACTTTGCAATTCTGTTCCACTTCCACCACTTTGGGTGTATCCGTATACGCTATTAGGTCCATTATTACCGTAGTCTAAATCTATATATGGATAACCATTAAGCGTATAATTAAATACAACTGAGCCAAAAATAGTGCCATCAAATTGGTTATTATTATAAGTGTAATATCCAGGATCAGCCAGTGTGTCAACCCTAAAGGTGTTAGCAGCAACTAACAAATTAGTAGAATAATTTCCCTGTAAATAAAGGGCTTGTGCAACATATGTAGTTGTGTTTACGCTAAAATCAAATGCAGTACCATTAATAGTTATCGTATACCATTGTATCGCGCTCATTATACATTACCTTAATACAAAAAAACATACAAAAAAAATTATTAACTCGATTGTGTAATTGATACAACTTTTCCTACAAAATCCGCATTAATATCGTCACTATGATTATACCCATATATAGAATGATTATTATATATTCCGATATAAGTGTATTCATATACAGAAAATTTAATAGCTGTATATAATACAGCATAACCATATGGTAAATTATTAACAAATAAATTAGTATTCAGTGATTTATCTACTAAATTATTAGGGTCTATTAATGTAAAAGTATTAGTAGGAACTAATAAATTATCGGAATTAGAATCTGAATTAGTAAGATAAACAGATTGTATTGTTGTTCCTTGGACGCAGATAGTAAAATTGCCTATAGTAGTTTCTAAATTATAAGTTGTCATATATATAGTTTATATAAAAAAGTTATATTACACTTATATTGTTATACTTATACATTGTAATAATTGTAGTCAGATTTTTGTTTATCGATGATTTTTTTCAAAATAACGATATCAATTTTGTCTTTTAGATTGTCAATGATTTCAGATTCTAAAGGTTCGCGATGGTTTAAGTTATAATAGGTGTCTTTAAAATCAATAACTAATTTATTTTGTTCTTGTTCGATTTTGCGTTTTTTGTTAGCTTCGTTAATGTGTTTTTTATTTTTTTCGGCAATTTTATTGAGTCGTTCTTGTACGCGTTTTTCTTTGCTTTCTGGGTCAGCCCAAGAATTTCTAAAATCTTCAGTGGGTTTTAGTTCATCACATATTTCTGGTTTAGCAATTAATTTATATGCATCGGATTCTTTAAATTCATTTTTGAAACTATATATGATTTTAGTGGGGATATCCGGGCTTGTTTCCATTAATCGGTCAAATTCTTCTTTAGATGTTTTAATCATTTGGCGAACATCGATACGTTCTTCGGGTGCTTTAGCGATTTCAATTTTGATATTGCGATAGAATTTATCCCATGCAATACTACTAACTCGATGAGCTTCATTTAGCTGAGTAATTTTTAAGAATTGTTGAATAGTAGTGATAATTCCAGCTAAGATATTGAATGCACCGACAACCATTACAAATAAGTTTTGGTATTCTAATGGAACACGTTCTTGTGCAAAATTGGCGGTTCCAGTGAGAGTAGATATGACAATAACAGGTATAGTATACCAAGCATTTAACGATGAATATAATGCATTAGCGCGACCATGAAGCCATCGATAACACATAGCTTTATCAGCCCATTCAATAAGTATATCTTCATGTTCAACGGTCCATGATATTTCACCTTGTTCTTGTTCTTGGTCAATATTTTCTTCATCTTGAATTTTATAAGAATATCTAGATATATTTTCAAATTCCATATCATCATCATAATGTTGTCTAAATGACATATATATTAGTTTGTTATAAAAAAATAAAAACAAATATATACTAAATATGGAACAACGTGTTCAAGAATTAAAACGAACATTTATTCAAATTATTGATATAAGAACGCAAGTAATTCAGATAGGATTAATGTTAGAGAGTCGTATTCAGAAGTTAAAAGATGTTTATAAGGATTTTATTAAAGAAAATAATGGTAATTTATTTGTTTTTGGTTTAGATTCATTTCGTTTTCAGAGTAAGTTATTAGATATAGAATTTAATGATATGATGAGGTTATATTTAGCAATAGATAATCGAATGTATTGTGAGTATTACAAATTTTATAAAATAGTAATAGATTATGTAGTTGAAAATATAAAAGATAAAAAAATATCAGCATCGATGACAACTGTGTATCCGGTATATAAAGATTTAGAGCCTTTTAAGGAATATAATTTTGAAACAACGAAAGAAATCCATGAAAATATTATTAATATAATAAATGCGATATGTAGTCATATTGCATCAAAAGAGCATGAATTAGAATCATATCAATCAAAACAGGCAATAGGATTAAATATAGATAATTTTGTGAATACATTTAATTATGATGTAATGATGTTACGACAAAAGAGTGAGTTATTTATAACGTATATGGAGTTTTTCCATAAATTACATACAAAATATTGGCAAAGATTTGCAGACAAGATGATGTTAATGGCAGCACAAATAAATCATGATGTAAAGTTTGATGATAATACAAAGATAAGTGAAACAAAGAAGCAGAATTTAATTGATCATTTTAAGAGTTCTGAGTTAGATATGACAGTGTTGCATCATCTTGAAGAAAGTATAAATGATATAAATAGAAGTCCAACAAGTACAAATGTAAGTACAAATGTAAGTACAAATGCAAGTACAAACGTAAGTACAAATGCAAGTACAAACGTAAGTGCAAATGCAAGTACAAACGTAAGTGCAAACGTAAGTGCAAATACAAGTGTAAGTACAAACGTAAGTGCAAACGTAAGTACAAATGCAAGTACAAACGTAAGTGCAAATACAAGTGTAAGTGAAGAATCAATAATGGTCTCGAGTGGTTTAAAGGAAAAACGAAATGTGAAGCAACTTTTTCAGAGGGGGGTCAAGAAATTAATAAATACGATGACTTTTTCAAGAGAAAAGAAGCCTAGTTTTAGTAACATAGGGTTATCAATTACGGAAAAACAAACAGATAATATGGATGATGTGTTTAAAAGTTTAACGGAGAAATGTAATCTTGTTAGTAGTAGTTCAGATGAGTCGGATACGGAACTGATGAAAAAAGTTGTAAATGTGGAACCAGAGGAAGTTGTAAATGTGGAACCCGAGGTAGGGATTCCATCAGTTGAAAATGAAGTAATACATGTGGAGACAGTAAAAGAAGAAACATGTGTGGAGACAGGGGAAGTAATAGAAATTCCATTAATAAAAAATGAAGTAATACATGTGGCGACAGAGGAAGTTACAAGTTTACCAGATACAAGTTTACCAGATACAAGTTTACCAGATACAAGTTTACCAGATACAAGTTTACCAGATACAA
>JACCDW011432598.1_pt1 | contig 12140 bp, 15 predicted proteins | sample 7449781 | NCBI WGS metagenome assembly JACCDW01 (sample SAMN15323449, study PRJNA562643) | freshwater metagenome | isolation source: river surface water | place: USA:Blue River Watershed | collected 2017-08-18
ATAGAGTTTATTTTTAAACCTGGTAGAAGATTTTGGAATACTACTTTTTTTTATAGTAAAGGTGCCTCACAACCGTTGGAGATAAGATTCTTCGCAGGTGACAGTGCAGGTAACTCTATACCATATATAACATTCTATTGGAATGGACAATCAACACAATTCTTATTTGATGGGATTAATAGAAAATCGGCAAACTACTTATTTGATGGTAATTGGCATCACGTCGTTTTTAAAACACAAGCGAATACTGGATTACAGGAAATTTGGATTGATGGACAATGTCCTGATGGATTTTCATTAACCGGAACATCATTCACATTTAATACTGTAACTCATCCTATAACTTATTTATTGTCTGATGGGTTTTCGTATTATAGATCATTTGATGGATTTATTGATGAAGTTGCGTATTATAATCAACCATTACCTGGTGTATTAATACTTGAACATTATAATAATTTTATAAGTGGTTCACCATATTCATACACTACAAACATCACAAGTGTACCAACTCCTCAGACAACTTCAGGAACATATAATGTATATGAATATCCTCCTGGAAGTACATTAATCAGTGCAACACAAGCTTCATTATCAGGTGAAACATTCAGTGCAACCACAGGGGTTACAATAACGCCAATAACTCAATTACAAACATATAGATTACCAAGATATAAATCGGGACATACCTTATTTAATCTATTCAATTGGATGGATACCAAATATCTTGGAGGTTATGGACAAAGATCGGCGTCAAATACAACTCCAATATTATATACTGGTGGAGGTTACACTGATACTCAAGTAAGAAATAATAGCCTTTTAATAAATTTTGAATTGGCTGATAAATGGAACTATTGTTTATCTTTAGATAATTGGCAAGTAAGTTATAGTAATTTATTTAGTAGTGGAACTATTAGTAGTCCCGGAACAATAAGAACTGATACATACCCTGGAGTATTTGCTAATCAAGCGAACTTGAACCCAAGTAAAAATGTTTCAATAAGAACTTTAAGAGGACAAATACCGAGTAGTAGAATTACGACAAAAACTTTACTTCCTGATAGTGATTATTTAAGAAATTCATTAAACCAATTTTTAACTACTGGAGGTGTGGTAACTACTACAACAAGTAGTAAAACATGGTCACCTGCGGGTAATTATATAGATTATATTCCTGATGGAACTACAACTCAAACGTATTTTGATTTATACGCCTTAGCATTAACTGCTCGTTCTGCTAATAACAAAATAACGATTGTTAATGAAAATGGGGAAACTGTTCCACCAATACAAAGCACGGCAATCAATAATGATCCTACTGCGACTGCGGGTAGATTAGCTTTGGGATTAACACAACAACAATACATATCTTCAGGGTATACTAAAAATGAAGTGTTGTCATTTAGGAATTATATATTAACAGGTAGTTCATATTCAGGAGGAACTATATTCTCTGAATATGGAATTGATGGACAATCAACACCAACAAGAAGGGACTATTCATTTGCTAGATTGATTAACACTCAAATGAATGGGCAATATTATAGTACACCTGATTTTTATCCTAGAACTCCATACGATTGGAGAAGTTGGATTAGTGCTGATCATGGAATAGGTTGGGTTGTGACATCAAGAGAACTTGAATTATCATTGGGTGATAATCTTAACTCACCATTTATTTGTGCTTCTTGGTATAATTCTGAAGAGCAAGGAGTAAGACCGGCACAATATTTAGGGTTATTAAAATTATTAGGGATATTAGGTTCTGAATTTTATTACAACGCTTATTTTCCAAATGTTAATACTAAGTCAGTAAATGGGGTTAAGGTATCATTACCGGCACAATTACCTGAAAATTGGGTGTGGCAAGCGTCTATGGGACCTTACGCTCAAGCTATCATATCTAGATATGAAGATGTATTAAGGAATGGACAAGTTTTGTTAGGTGATATGCCTTTTGGTAGTCAAGGTACTGAGAAAGTAGCTAACGGTTATATGAGTGGATATCAATTTTACAGTGGTAACCCAAATAAATTAGTAATGGTTAGAAAACATAACACATTAAATAAATGGGTTATTGGTACAACAGTCCAAGATAATATTAACACAAATAACACACCAGAATTAGAACAAATTACAACTATAACGTTAAATGGTGAAGAGTTAACATTTAATTCAAGAAAACAAGGTAGTACTTATATCTACGATAAGAGTGACATTAGTAATATTATATTTTATCAATTAGATGGATGGCATGAATGGAAACATCCGTATTATTGGGATACTAATTTTACAATTGAGTCCGAATTATATGATGTGGCATCTAACGGTGTTAAAATAAAAACTGAACGTCCTGTTGGATTATCTGGAGCTAATTTTAGTTCATTTACATCTTACATTACTTTCAGTGCGTCTAGCCAAAGTACTAAATACGTTTTTGAACCTAGACCTTCCGATTCAGGTACAACAACTTTATACTTCTATTTAAACGCTAGAGCTAAATCAGGTACAAATGATGGAGGTGTAACTGTTAATTTATATAAAAGCGGAACAACATTACAATCTACAAACGTTATACAATGTTTAAGTAACACTAGTTGGGGTTGGTATCAATACGATTCTTTAACAACATCTCCGATAAGTTTTACATCTATGACTGCTCAAGCTTATGTGATTGAATTAGTTAGTGATAATGAAAATATTGAGATAAATCAAATTTATATTTCAAGTGGATCGAGTGCCTATACTACAACATTAACGTCATGTGGTTCGGTAACTCCTTTACCTACTACAACACCTACAAATACACCGACAGTAACTACAACAACAACTGTAACTAAAACTCCGACAACTACTCAAACCCCAACAAATACACCTACGGTAACAAAAACACCTACGGTTACAAGAACTAAAACACCTACACCAACTCCTACCAAAACACAGACACCGACACAAACACCTACCAAAACTCCTGGGGTAACACCATTACCAACAGTAACACCAACCAAAACAGTAACACCAACATTAACCCCAACTAAAACACCAACATTAACACCAACATCAACTCCGACTAAAACTCCGACACCAACTCTTACGAGAACACAAACACCAACAGTAACACCGACTAAGACAACTACACCAACTAAGACAACTACACCAACTAATACAACTACACCAACTAAGACAACTACACCTACTAAAACTACGACTCCAACACAAACTATTACAAAAACTCCTGAACCGACACCATTACCAACCATCACTCCAACCAGTACCATTAGAGTATTTGTATCTCCGACACCAACAAGTAGTGTAACTCCGTCAATACCACTTTCAGGGGCTTCTTGTTATCCGATATATTTGGATGACACATATACTGATATGTATTATTACAATACAAGTAATTTTACTCAAAATTTTTATTTCACACCTGTAACACCTGTTAGTACAGTATTTACACGTAATACAAATTATATTTGGACTAGTGATGGAACTCAAATTGATGAGTATAGCTTGTCATCGGTAACCCCAACATTTGTTAGAACGATTAATTTAACTGCGAACAATATTGAACCTTATGGTATGTACTATTGGGCAAATAACAAATTATTAATAAGTCAAGGACACGTTAGTACAAATAAGAATCAGGCAATTATTATTGATATTAGTACAAATACTGCAACAACTGATTCTGTGTTATTTACACTCAGATCCGGTAGAATGTTCCAAACTTGTAACATATATAGAAAATCAAATATAACTTATTTGATGGATCAAAAGTCACCTGGAGGTGGAAATTCGGCATATGAAGCATATTATGATAACGGAACTTTATTTGCTACAGGTGCAACAAATGTTAATTTTTATGGTGCTTGTTCTATTAATAATCAATTATATGCAGTTTCTGCCGGACCTGTTGTAGGTGTCTTATCTGCGGTAACACAGTCAGGTGGATTATTCACATATTCGGCATCTCCTTATACCATAACTAATTTAGGTTATGGGGTATCACAATCACCAAATTGTTAATTAATTTAACTACTTGATACTTTTCATTAATTGTTTATTTTTTTAACAAAAAAATGGAAGAAAACATTAATTTTGAACTTTTAAAAAAATTGGTAACAGAAAATCCTAACAATTATTCATTAGGTGAGGTTATTAGACAATTAATTAATCAAGTTGAAGATAAAAAACAAACCAACTCATCAGAAAAAAATGACAACTAATTTTAGTTTATTACCGTATGGTGGGCATATTGGTGCGCCAAAAATTGATATTTCAGATTTACAACTTTCAAAGCATGTTGAATTAAATAAAATAAATCATTATTTTAAATCAAAATTTGATGATCTTTTGATTGAGTATCAGAATTTGTTAGATAGTTACACCATTAACGAAACTGTTACCAAATCAGATTATAAATTTATTCCGATAGTCGGAGAAACTTATTATTTATATCAACGAGAAGACGGAACAAATTTTTTATCAATTATTGAACCATCAACTTGGAATAAAAAATTAATTTATAAATTAAAATACAACTCAAACAACGTATGGGATTTAATAAGAGAATGATAGATAAAAATCACATTTTAAGTGCGGTTAATAATAACACCACACTAAAAAAACTATTCAACGCTGACGCTATTATATTTTTAGATGATTATTCATCAGAAGTTTATAAACTATTCTCTCAAGGTATGGACGATAAAGATATTCTTAAAATGCTTGAAAATAAAAAATAAAAATTTTATAATTAAAATACTATGAAAACTATCAAACAAAAATCAGGTAAAATTGAAAGAGTTAACGATAAAGAAGCCGAAATGAGAGTTAAATCTGGTGGATGGGACTATTGTTCAAAATCAGAATATAAGGCGATAACCCGTAAACCTAAAACCGAAGATTCTGATGACAAACCAAGAAAGGGAAAAGCTACTAGCTAAGCTTAGACAACCAATTCACATAGGATATATTAGTCAATATCTTTTAAATCTCCCAATGGAGGAAACTCAAAAAGAGATAGATAAACTTATTTCCGAAGGTTTAGTTGAGGAAAGTAAATATGCTAAAAAATATTACGTAATTAAAAATCAATATGAAAATCTTAGTTGAATACGTGTGGCTTGACGGATATAAACCAGAGCCAAACTTGAGAAGTAAAATTAGAGTTGTTAATATGAACTTTAAAGATGATTATGAAGACAAAGTTCCTGATTGGGGGTTTGATGGAAGTTCTACGATGCAAGCCGAAGGATATTCTTCTGATTGTTATTTAAAACCAATCAAGTTTTATTCAACCCAATTCGGTGAAAGAGTTTATGCTTTTTGTGAGGTATATGATAAGAATGGTAATCCACACGAAACAAATGATAGACATAAGTTAGGTGAAGAAGATAGTGATTTATGGGTTGGATTTGAACAAGAATATTTTATTCGTTCAGGTCACAATAAACCAATTTTAGGTTTTGAAAATAATGGTATCATTGATGCTCAAGGGAAATATTATTGTGGTGTTGGTGGACAAATTGTGGGTAGAGAACTAAGTGAAAAACATTTGATTATGTGTTTGAATTATGGAATTAAGGTTGAAGGTACAAATGCGGAAGTTGCGTTAGGGCAATGGGAATACCAAATATTCTCTAAAGGTAAGAAAGACGCTTCAGATGATTTATGGATGTCAAGGTATTTCTTATTCAAATTGGCTGAATCATATGGATATCAAATTGAATTACATCCAAAACCAATTACAAGTGGTGGATGGAATGGTTCAGGATTACATACCAATTTTTCAAACAAACGAATGAGAGAAGAAGGTGGAGAAGAATATTTCAAATCTATTTTTAGAGTATTTGAATCAAACGCGAAAAGTCATATTGAAAATTACGGATCAGATAATCATTTAAGATTGACAGGTAAATATGAAACCCAATCAATTGATAAGTTCTCTTGGGGAATTAGCGACAGAGGAGCGTCAATCAGAGTACCAAAATCTGTTGGTGAAACTTGGAAAGGATATCTTGAAGATAGAAGACCGGCATCAAATGCTAACCCATATAAAATTATGTACTCAATCGCGACAAGTTTAGATTTGGCTGAGGAACTTGACAATACGTTACATAATATGTATAATGACATTGATGTAACAAAAACATCAGAAAAGTTTAATGGTATTTTATCAAACGAAGATATTGTAAAAGATTATTTGAATGATGATGATTACAAATTAACCGATGAGTTTATGGAGTCAAAGGCAAATATAAAAACTGAAGTAATAAATTTTAATATAAATCATAAATAACATGTTTTCATTATCAAAACCAAAACCAAAATTAGATAAACCAACTTGGCCTAAATTACCCAATATTATTGTGGAAGAACCTAAAAAACCTGAAGTAGAAAAGATTCGTGAAGAACTTCCGGCAAATGTTGAAGGTACTAAAGAGTTTAACGAAGTAAATAATCAAGAAGAACCAAAAGTTGATTCAGCAGGATTCACACAAGAAGATAGAGAAGAAACTCAATCCGATTATGATTTCAAACAATTCCAACAAATAGAGCCATTGAAGAATAATAGATTTTTAATTACATTTAAGGATGTTAATGTTCCACAATATTTCTTTAGAAATTATGAGATGTACAATGAAGGGGAAGAAATGATATTTACAACAGAATTCTTAGAGTCAGTTGGGTATACATTTAATCCAAAAGATTTCTTCAAAATCAATTCTGTTAAATTGGAATATCTTGATCCGATTGGAGAAATTGTTGGAGGACTTGTATTCAACGTAAAAGGTTCTAACTTTTCAAAGAAAGGTGATTATGCCGATGACTCAATCCTAACAACACAATTAAGATTTGTGATTGACATTGATTCAATTAATCCTCTATTTGAATACTAAGATGGAAAAAGAAATGGTTAACCATCCAGAACATTATGGGGGAAAAAATAGTGTTTATGAAGTCGTGAAAGTTTGTGAAGCTTGGGACTTGGATAAAGATGCTTACCTATTCAATGTGGTTAAATATATTGCGAGAGCGGGTAAAAAGAATCCTGATAAAGAAATTGAAGATTTAAAAAAGGCGATGTTCTATTTAGATAGAAAGGTTAAAAATTTGGAGAACAAAAAATGATAGAAAACTATATCGGTAATATAACAAATGGTGATTGTGTTGAGGTGATGAGTCAAATGCCAGAATCAAGTATTGATTTAGTGGTGAGTAGTCCTCCATACAATTGTGGTATTAAGTACGATACTCACGATGATTTTATGACAATGGATGATTATTGGAATTGGACAGAAAAATGGTTATCACAAGTTTATAGATTGTTAAAGGATGATGGTAGGGTAGCAATCAATATCCCATATGAAACCAACGTACAGGACAGAGGTGGTAGAGTGTTCTTTGTATCTGAGTTTTATCAGGTAATGAAGAAAATAGGATTTAAATTCTTTGGTATTGTTGATTTAGAAGAAGATTCCCCTCATAGAAGTAAAACTACCGCTTGGGGAAGTTGGATGAGTCCATCAGGTCCGTACATATACAACCCAAAGGAATGTGTTATCTTAGCTTATAAGAAACAACATCTGAAGAAAGTTAAGGGTGAATCACAATGGATTGGAGAACCTTATGTGAGTGAAGATGGAAAGAACAAAGTTGCTTATACTGAAGATCAGAAAAGAGAATTTATGGAGTTGGTATTTGGACAATGGAAGTACCTCAACGATACCAAACAGTTAACTAAAGCCACGTTTAGTATGGACATTCCAACCAAGGCAATAAAAATATTATCATATAAAAATGATATTGTATTGGATCCTTTCTGTGGTTCGGCAACATCAATGGTGGCGGCAGAAACTTTAGACAGGAGATGGATAGGTATTGAATTATCACCAAACTATACCGAGATAGGACGACAAAGAGTTCAGGGGTTTGTGGATTTAAAGAAACAAACTGAAATGGAATTAAAATAAGGGACATTAGTCCCTTTTTTTGTATTCTGTTATATTTATAAAGAAAATATATTCACATGGAAAATTCAGAAATAATTAAGAAGTTAGTTGAGATACAACAACAACTTCGTTTTTTACATTGGCAAACAAAGTCATACGCTAAACATCAAGCTTACGGTGGAGTTTACGGCGAACTTGACGGTCTAATCGATTCATTCGTTGAAACTTGTATGGGTAAACACGGAAGACCTTCATACTCTGGTGGTTATACATTAGAAGGACAAGACATTGATGAAATCTCAATCCAAGAGTTCGTTGATAGTTCAGTTTCATTCTTAATTGGTTTAACTGAAAAGTATGATGGAAAGGCTGATACAGATTTACTTAACATTAGAGATGAAATGTTGGGTGAATTTAATAAATTGAAGTACTTGTTAACCCTTAAATGAGTAAATTAATACGATTAAGTGAGAGTGATCTTGTAAGTTTAATTACTAAGATTTTGTCTGAAGTTGAATTGGGGGATACTCCTCCAACAAAAGAAACTGCGGACATACAATCACTATTGAATGAAATTAAATTATTCGAGGTAACTCCAAAAATATTCGCTTTAGTTATTGCTGATGATAAACTTAGAGCTCATGTCTTTTTAAGATATCAAGAGTTTTATGAATCAGATTCTGACACATTTAGAGGTAAAGGTTTTAAGTGGGACGATTATGTTGATTTTTATAAGAAAAAAACAAAAAAAGATTATTTTTCATATCACGAAGATTATGCGGGATATAACATTCCTTGTGATAGTATTGAAAGTTGTATGAGAAGTATACCTGACATGAATATTTATGACTTAATTATGTTCTCAGTTGTTGATACTATTAAATCAAAAGTTGGAAATGAAAATTATTATTTAATTGGTGTTGATGATAAATCAAGTGAGGATCCTTCATTATTAGAACATGAAATAGCTCACGGTTTGTTTTTTAGTGACTTGGGTTACCATAATAAGATGGTAATGTTAGGACAATCCATGGATGAAAAAGATTTTAATAAATTTATTAGAATTTTAAAATCTTATGGGTATACTGAAAGTGTTTTTATGGATGAAATACAGGCATACCTAGCGACAGGATTAGGTAGTAAAATGGAAGATAAGGGATTTGACATATATATGCCGAAGTTTAGAAGAGTATTTAAACAGTATTTTAAAGGGGCTAAATTAAAAAAAATAAACATAGATTGGTCTACAGACCTTAATACATAAAAATATGAAAAGAATAATAATATCAGACGAAGAAAAGAACAAAATTCTTCACATGCATGAATCATTTAAAGAAAATGGTAGAGTTATTAATGAACAACAATCATTGTGTTCAGGTGTTGTTAATGTTTTAATTAAACAAGGAAACGAATCTTACCCAAAACAACAACAATTAAGAACTTCAATGGTAACAGGAAAAGTTGTACTAAACCCTAAAGGTAAAAATCAATTATTAACTAAAGATATGATTGTTAATCCTGATGATGTAATTCAAATGGGTGAAGGTAGTGAAGTAACATTTGCAGATATTAAGGGTTATGGTAAAGGACATTTTAAGTGTCAAAACAACTCAATAAAGTATTATGTATTTTATGATTAATTAAAAAAAAATAATGAATAAAAACAAAAACAAAAAGGTCCTGATTGAAAGTGGTATAAGGAACATACGTGCCTTAGCCGATAGATATCCCAAAGCGGAAATCTACTTTCATCAGGACCTTTGACGAAACTTGACGGAGTTACCACAGCAATCGCTATGAAAAAATACCTTGAAAACAATGGTATTAAAGTAGTCGATGCTCACATTATACAATACGGAGACAAAGAATTTGCGGTTAAGAAAAATGATGCATTAGGTGATACCATGCCGGTATTAGTTGATTTTGCCCACGGGAAACCAATGTTTGTCATACATACAGATCATCACTTAGGACAAGTTGGGGTTGAAAAAGGAACCTCAACACAATTCAGAGGTGCTAGATCTAATGTCGAAACAATGTCACAGGTTGTATCCCCAAGAGAATTATTCCCCTCTGATGATATATTATTAATTTCAACTGTTGATAGCGCCAACTTTGCGAAACAAGGTATTACAGTTGATCAGGTTATCAATTACCTTTTCAGGTTAGATAAAGAAAAGACATTACAAAGTAATAAGATGATGATGGGATTTGTTGCTAACAAGTTATTGTTAGCGTTTAAAAACAAACCAGGTTTCTTGGAAACTTTAGTTATGGACTCTTCACCATCTTTAATGAATATCCTACAGAATATTAAAAGGATAATGGTTGAGAAGAATTGGGCGACACCGGAACAAATGTCAAAACATCAATCAGATTATATTGAAACACAAAAGGTAAGTCCAAACGTTAATGTTGACGGAAGTATTATTGTTCAATATGGAGGTGGTAATATGATGAAGGCTGGATCTTATGATAGATATACACCATTTAAAAATAATCCTGATGTTGACTTTTTGGTTATAGCTTGGCCTTTAGGTTTGGTTCAAGCTTCGTGTAATCCATTTAAACCTGAAAGAGAATTAAAAGGTGTTCACTTGGGTGAGATAGCACAAGAAGTATTATCAAAGTGGGAATCACAATTAAAGTCAAAGATAGTTCCATTATCAACAATTAAGTGGATATCAGAATCATCAAAAGAGTTTGGTGAACAATCTGTTGGTTTTACATTTAAAGATTTTGTTGCTTTATATGGTGAAAGATTTGAGAATATGGATAATGGTGAACAGATATTAGATAATTTGGAAATGTTAATGAACAAACCATTTAAATCATTAACAGAGAAGGAGATGGATGTGTTGGATAAAGTTGGTGTTTCGTGTTGGGATATTATTCAGGCTAACAGTGGTGGACATAAATGTATCACAAACATTTCGGGATTAAATTATCTTGGCAGAAGTAAAAGACCACCAGCAGGTAAGTACAAATATGATGCTAATGCCGAAGATTCTCCATACGTCAAGTTCACAAAGATGGTTCAAGACGAATTCGTAAGAAAATTAAAAGAATTGGTTAATCAATAAAAAAACCCCTCGATTGAGGGGTTTTCTTTTATCTACCATATGATACCCATTTACTTGAGTAATCTTTATTTTTGGCACAATAGGCTCCGTAATCATTAACGATGGGATAACCTGTATTATAGAATCCACACACAACAGCCCAATCTTTATATTGTTTATGTAATTTGTTTAACAACTTCATACTTATTGACACATTCAATTCAAGATCGTTCATTAATGTTGATTTGGGAACTTTCTTTTTAATTATCCAATCTGCCGTAGATGGCATTATTTGCATCGGACCTAATGCTCCAACACTACTTGTTTGATGTGGATTATATGTCCAATTGAAAGGTCCTCGATATCCTGTCTCCAAATATGCGACATTGTAAGCGACATGCTTAGGTATATTATACTCATCGCTATACTTCTCAATTAAGTAATATAACTTCAAACATTTTGGTGCGTTTTCAATGTTATTTGACTCAATCAGGAATCTTTCTTTATATGTATTTTTAGTGTCAAACAATACTTTACCACATAGAACTATGGTTAAACAAAGTAAAACATAAAGTACTTTAAAATTATCAGTTAACTTTTTCATTAGCATTTTCGTGTTTAGTATAAATATTACGTGCATATAGGTTAAAGATTGACAATCCTACGCTATCTTCGTAAACAATATAACTACCTGTTTTCTTATCAATTACCAAAAGGTTATTTGATTCATCGACAGCTAAATTGATGGTTACCTTTTTTACTTCAGTAACGCTAGCTTTACCTTGGTTCATTTTTAAATCATCGATCACATTATAATAGTATCCGATGGTAAATCCGCCTAACACGGATAGGATAATTAATAGGTAAGTAGATAACTTACTTGTTGTTGTTTTAACCTCTTTAGGTTCAGTAGTTCCAGTTGTCATAGTTAATTTAAGTTATTTAGTTAAAATTATTATTCTTCATCTACATATTCTAATACTTCAAACCTCAATAAGTTTGCAATATAAAAATGGTAACATATGATTACACCTAAAATAATATCCAAAATAGGTATCGCCCCCAAAATTATAAGTAATATTTTTAATACTCTCAAATCGTTTTTAACATATTTTTG